>Ga0131853_10004561_pt1 | contig 24827 bp, 19 predicted proteins | sample TergutLab28metaG_FD_92764 | JGI IMG/M metagenome (GOLD analysis project Ga0131853, IMG submission 92764) | Labiotermes labralis P1 segment gut microbial communities from Petit-Saut dam, French Guiana - Lab288 P1 (version 2) (version 2) | ecosystem: Host-associated > Arthropoda: Insects >...
ATTTTAATAAACCCCACCATTGAATTTTTTTTTTTTAATTTCTGCACCCCTGGAACTTCCAAAAATGTGGAGTGTGGCCAAACGTGAAAGCAAAATGTGGGAAGAGTTATCAATGCTAGCAAAAAATCTTTTGGGGGGGGGGGGGTGTTAGCACACAACTTAGCACTTAAGTGGGAAGGAGAGGTCATTCTGTTTTTTGATTTCCAAGAGAAAACAGTATTTTGTCAGCAAGAATAAATACAAATGAAATACTGGTGTTAATGCTCAGAATAGTCATGGAAAACACTGTAACAAGAATTGCTGAAGCATATGGAATTTCACAATCATCACTTTAAGCACACCTAAAGAATCAGGATGTGATTGAACTGCAACCTAAAGAAGTTACAGCAGAAACTGCTAAGGGGAAGATTCAGACTTAGACAACCACTTGTTTGAATGGCTTTGCCATGCTTGTCGAGACAGTATTCCTTCATTATAGGATATAATTTAAGTGTTAAACTGGCCAGCTGTGTAGGTTCAAGGAGGTACATAACATAGTATCATTGACAACTAATGGTGAATATTCTTCTGTAGATGTCGAAACTATGAAAACTTCCACACAAATATGGCACAAGTACTAAAACACTGTGCAACACTCAACATGTACAGTGTGGGCAAACTGCATTATCTTGTAGTGCTGAACAGAGCAGAATATGACTGATTCAAGAAGGGACATTTCATGGAGGAAAGAAGTACAGATATAAGTGGACCATCTTATTATGGAGCAGTACAGTAGAGAGTAAAAGCTATGGTACCTGTACTGGGCTAGACTCAAGAACTGCGACAACTGCATATGGGAAAAATATATTGTAAATTTGAATATACAGCACTAATATGCCTGGGTTACTGCTGTCATTGACTGCATGAACTGGCATGCTAGATGAGCTTGCCCTGTTAGTATTTTCAAGAAATGTCAAGTAGTCACCCCGTGACTGATATTAGGAAATGGAAAATTTGAATGCAGTGAGGTTTGCAGTAGTTGGAACTATGGATGGAGTGCAGCCATCCATAAGTGCTTTGCTAAATGGGTTTTTGGCATCATTAAAGGTGTCAGTGAAGATAGGAAGACAAGGTTCCAAGGATAGGAGATCATTACAAGGCCAAGAGGGTAGCCCAAATAAATACAACAGGTTCACCAACTACATCAGTAGGGAGAGTCTTGAACTTTAACATCCTCTCCCGTTAAAAAATACATGATCAGCCTGACTGTCAGTATGCAGAAAGAAATTCAAACAGGCAGAGAAAGGGGATGAGGAGAAACAACAACTTTCTGTATGTAAAAAAAAAAAAAAACCAATTGATTTCCGTATGTCAAATGCAGAAAGAAAAATTATTTCACAACAGCATGTGTAGAATAAACAGCCACTTTTGTTATGTCATATGCAAAAGAAAATTATTTTCATGCCCAAGGCATAACAAACCCCTTGAAACATTACAAATACTGCATTTCACAATAATATATGCAGACATGAATGACAGCATTTTGTAGCTATAGACACAACACAGGAGCTTGTTTTTAAGATATCCATGAACTCTCTTACATGGAAAACATGGATTTATAATTGCAAACAGGAGGATGTAACATTTTTTATGATAGTATGTTGTGACAGTCATTCATTAATGTTGAATTCAAATTTTAATACTAGTCCAGTATAATGCCCATGTCAGTTTCAGCAGCTATAATCAGCAGGTTAAGTCCATGGTGATATTTTCATATGTCATTCAAATTTTGTGTTAAATGTTTCAAAGTACCTTGAGTGAATGAGGTTTTATTGGATAGAGGTTCTTTAAATAATCACTTGTTGTACTTTGGCATCATTACTGTGTACATGTTACCAATTATAATTTATAAAAAACCAACCAAGTACACATTATATGTTCTGTGTTGATGTTGTTTATTAATTATAACATTCAACAAAATGTCATATTCTCTTAGGCCATCCGAGCACTCCTGCTTGGCTCCTATTTACCTCAAGTGAAAATACCAGAACTTTACATGCTGGACATTGATAGCTTGGTTACTAAATTCTACTCTATGGCTCGTAAACAATTACCTCCAGTAGCAGGAACTACAGAAGAGATGGGACAACTGAAGATTATACCAGACAAACAGTATCGTCATTTGAAAGCTACTGTTGACATGGAACTAGCTCTAAGGCTGTATAATACACACAGGTAGTGTACACAAAATTAAAGGATTTTTGTACTTTGATATTTGTTATATTAATTAATGAAAATTAGAGACCAAAGCAACAATGAAAATAAATTTGTATCTTATTATTGGTCATACCTTCATTTTTGGTAACAGATTTTACTTGTGCATGTTGTGTTTTATGGAAGAAGGCCTAAATACAGAGTGAACTTCATTAGTACAAGAAACAAGGGCCCTATACTCATGTTATGACACTAAATATATTAAAAGTAACACCTAGATACTCGCCCTTCTTAGCTGTACATTAGTTTGTTATTTCATTTGTTATTCTGTTTGGGATAAGGAAGAATTGCCTTAACAGTGAAAGGTATCTATTAATGGACCTATTTATGAAATAGGTGATAAAACTAAGAGTCATTACTACTGAGACATATCGCTGTTCTCAGCTTATAGAATTTTATACAACATTTTTCTGTGAAAGTTAACTCCATACATGGATGAAATTACTCTGGATTAGATCAACAACTGATCATATATTCTGCATTCTTCACATGTTGGATAAAAAATGGGAACACAGTGCAGCAGTGTATAAGCTATTTATAGACTTCATGAAAGCCTACAATTTATTTATTAGGGAGGTTTCTTATAGTATTCTCACTGAATCTGGTATACCCATGGAACTATTTAGGTTAATTAAAATGTGGATAAGTGGCATATATAGTAAAGTTAATAGAGGTAAACATTGGCCTGATACTGTTCCTAGTCAGAATGGTCCTAAAGAAGGAGACACTCTATTGCCATTTGCTGTCAGGCTTGTTTGCAAAATCGTGAAAAGCAGCTGTTAGCTTTGTCATGTCTGTCTGTCCATCCATCCATCTGCATGGAACAACTCAGCTCCCACTGGACAGATTTTCATGAAAATTGATATTTCAATGTTTTTAGCAAAGCTGTCAAGAAAATTAAAGTTTGATTAAAATCTGACAAGAATAATGGATAATTTACATGAATACCTTTATACATTTATGATAGTACCTCACTGAATTCTTCCCAGAATGAGAAACATTTCACACAATAAGTTGTAGATAAAATCAAAGCACACATTTTCCATAACACTTTTACCACAGATGGCAATATAATATGGTACATGTGCTTTGCATGCTGGATAACTAAGGCTACAGACACACACTGAGAATGTGTAATAGTTACTGCTTTTCCACGGGAACAGTGGTTACTTTCACGTGCCTCAATATTATGTTATACATACACTGCCTCTTTGTTAACTTGAACTTAGAGTATACCATTAAGAGTATCCAAGAAAACCAGGAGGGATTGAAATGTAGTGGGACATTTCAACTTCTGGTCAATGCTGATAATGTTAATTTATTGGGTGAAAACATGAATACTACAAAACATGCCACATAAGCTTTATTATTTGCAAGTAAGCAGGTTGGACCTATTCCTAATACTGTGAAAACTAATATGTGTTCATGCCTCATTAATGGAATGAAGAACAGAATCACAACATAATAAATCCTTTGAATATATGGCAACATTCAAGCATTTGGGAGTAGCACTTAGTGAAAATTATATGTATAATGAAAGTAAGAGCATATTGAATCTGATCACATCTGGTGAGTGCCACAGCTGGGTCCATAACCTTTTATTTTTCCGTCTATCTAAGGACATAAAGATCAAAATGAATAGAACCATAACATTTCCTGTTTTACATGGGGGTGAAACTTGGTCTAATATATTAAGGGAAGAACACAGGCTACAAGGGGTGTGCAAATTGGGTGCTGGAGAAGATATTTGGGCCTGAAAGGGGAGGAAGTGACAGGCAGCTGGAAAAAATTGTGGAACTTCATGACTTTTGCTCCTTACAATGTATTATGTTGGTGGATGAGATGGGCATGGCATGGGGCATATATGAGGCAGAAGAGAAATGTGTACAAGGTTTAGGTGGGGAAACCTGACGAGAAGAGACCACTTGAAAGAACTACGCATAAGTGGGAGAATAATTTTAGAATTATCTTAAAGAAAGAGAATGGGCTGGCATGGACTGACTGTGTCTGACTCAAGATATGAACAAGTGGAAGGCTGTTATAAAAACAGTACTGAACCTTTGGGTTTCATGAAATGCAAGGAATGTCTTGACTAACTGAAGAACTATCAGCTTCATGAGATGGATTCTACTCTATGCAGATAGATATTTCATTATTTATTATATCTCCTACTTATAAGGACAATACAAAAATGCAGTATTTACAGTGGTTGAACCATTCATGTATTACAATAAACTTGCTCTACTTCGCTCCCGCATTATTGCAGATTGTTAAGATTTGAATGAAACTATAGTTCCCCCATGTTATATTATAAACAGACTAGAATATGAGCTTCAATGAAGTGTTGAGAACTACTGTGAAAAATACAAGCCAAAAACTTTAATGCTGAGGGGAGTAAGAGACAGCAAGCAAGTGCCCTTAGCATGGAATGTTATATGTATGTAAGTGCCTCCTTTTCAAATGTCAGTTTTCAGTACAGAGTTCATTCATGCCTCAAATATTTCATTGTATTTATCTAGGGATGACTGCTTTGAAGATGAGATCCGCCTACACCAGTGTGGTGAAAATTTCAAGTCACATTTGGAAGAACTGAATAAAGAAAAGTTTGATGAAATTCAGAATCACCTACTAGCTGCTGTTGAAAACTGTATAGCGGGTATGCGGTATTTCCGTGTACAGCATGATGGCCCTCAAATTAAAGAAGTCTCTGCCAAGAAACCTCTCGTACCCAGGTGATGGAATGATATACAACAAGCATTCTAAGTATAATTCTTCCATGCACTGTGTGATGTACTGTTTTTAATTCAAAGAAAAAAATGGAGAAAGGAATCACCAATTATCAAGTGATGGATTATTCATAATTGCCTTGTTGCATCAAAATCTACTTACATTAGCTTTATAAAAATCATTTTCATGATTATGAGTCATTTGCAGGGACAAATTATTTTCATTTCCACTGTGTCTCAACTCATCTCCCCAGGCATGCTGTAGAATGTACAAACATCTTCTGGATCCCTAAAACATACTGGAATAAACACATAACATAAAAATCGCAAAAGAAGTAGACGCTTGGTTCACAACTATATTTGTGTACAAAACAGTGCACTGTTTCATAAACTGTCAATAAATCCATTTGCTCATATCCTAACAGTTGCACGCCTGCATTAGATTTAGGAGAGATCATGGGTTATATTTTCAGCCCAAAGGGGACTGTCTTTATTGACATATATTATGATTTTCGAAGGTTTAGTTTAATTCATTACTTCATCCTTTTCAGTTACACATCTGATACAGGACACATCAATTACAATCAGTTACGGTTAATACGTAACTAATTATAACCTTGTTAAAATTAAAAAACCTTATTTAAGTATAATACATGACAACTTCTCCATTATTCCTTCACTCATGAGCTATTATCAGGTTCCTATTTGCAACAACTTGTACAGTACCTAAAGTAGACTACCAACATTTCTACAGCCTGTCTAGTTCATCACTGAAAATCATGCTGCTATATGACACTGCATAACCATAGCAATCATGAGTGCTGTTAAGTAGGTCATTAATGAGTTCAGAAAGTCCAACAAAGACAGGAAAACAAGTATATGGTTATTCTATAAACTGAATAATCCAAAAACAGATAATTGGGGGTTTCTTCTGTTTAATTTGGAGGAAAGCCTGGTAAGATAACTGTTTACATTTATCGTAGAGTCTTGGTATGGCAGCCCATCTTGATCATCGATGCACTGGGGGGAACTTCAAAATGTTCTTATTACTTTTACATTACATAACATGCTACAGTGAATACAGATGTCAAAACAACTGTAAAAATCAATATATTGCTATATAATACTTCTAAAATGTTTTATGCTCATTAATGTTTATGTACATAAGTCACTGTGCACTTAACTTTAGCTTCTGAATGCTATATATAATGAACAGTGGAGATGTAATTGAAGAATAAAAGACCAACTTGATGTCACTTGCTATTTTATTTCACTTCTTATGTACTCAAATTGTTTCAAACATTAATATATCCATCATCAGGAGCTTGTGACTGTGCCGTTGAATTACCAAATCGGTCGTTTTGTTCTCGGTTCGTTGTGTGTTGGAGATTTGGTGCGGCTGGGTTTGAGCAGTGTCCATGTTGCAGGCTTCAGCCGCACCAAATCTCCAACACACAACGAACTGAGAACAAAACGACCGATTTGGTAATTTAACGGCACAGTCACAAGCTCTTGATGATGGATATATTAATGTCTGAAACATGTTGAGTACATAAGAAGTGAAATAAAATAGCAAGTGACATCAAGTTGGTCTTTTATTCTTCAACTATTACGATGATGCACGGTCCAATAAACATGACGGAAAAAAAAGTACAGATGTAATTAACTGTTTTTCATCAAGTTTTAAATTTGGTGTTTGAACTCCCTGAGCTGGCACAAACATGCTGAAACATATAGGGGATGTAAAAGACTGTACTTTTATGTATGTTTGTAACTTGTGTGAACTGACTTGGTTTTATAAATGAATGTTAAGCAAAATGCATGGAATAACTTCAAAATAAACATTGATCTTAAGTTGCTTACCATTCATATTCTTATTCAGTTCATAATTATATAAGAAGTGAAGAGACTCATTTCATTTTTTACCCCTGCTTGTTATGTAGGTATTTTACAGACTATGGTAATCCCAATTGTCTGGAAGAACACATAATGTTGATGTATTCATCAGATGCCCGTTTCATTATGGCCCACAATGGATGGGTCATGAATGATGATCCATTACGAAACTTTGCTGCACCAAGCTCCAATGTATACTTAAGACGTGAGCTCATAGCTTGGGGTGATAGTGTCAAACTCCAGTAAGTGCAGTAACCTAATAAATGATTAACTGGAATAAGCAAGGTAGAGCAGTAGAACAATGATTTGTGAAGTTGAAGGTGTTATAATATGTGGCATGCTAGATAAGAAATAATGTCTTATGATTTGTTATGTATGATTATTTAATTTCTCTTGTACTCTCTAACATACACAGTTGATCTCAATTATAATGGCCTCGGTTTGTGCATCACTTTGGCTATAACGTTACACATTCATTGGTACCATCTATTTCCCCATGAGGCACACATTCTTCTGCCTTCCTTAGTATGACATACATAAGAGCACCTACATCAGACATAACAGCATGCCAGTCATCCATTCCAATGTAATATTCTAAGAAGTAGAATATTTTGAGAATTCTACTAACTCCTTACCCTTGATAAGACAAACCCTCTACACTCTCAGATAGCTACATAAATTCCAGGCTTGGAAAATGTCAAAAGTAGCATTAAATCATTTTGTGCGTGAAGTTACCCTCTACATTTCTACTCCTGCAATTAACAGGAGACTGGTGACGTGATAAAATGGCTATGGTCACAAATACAAGGAAGGTTTTGAGCTTGAGCATTGAAAGAAAAGTTAGTGATGCAAGAATTATGAAATGGCAGAGAGAAAGCTGATGTGTGTCAGGAATTTGGTCTCATAAATTCTATGATTCCAATGATGTGGAAAAACAGAACCACAATTATTAGTGTGTCTCAAAAGAAGAAATCAAGAATAAAGCAATTTCAAAAGCCTGAATGAAGTGACATTGATGAGATGCTGCTTAAGTGGTTTAAGCAAGACAAAAGTACCAGTGTCCCATTGAGTGGTCATCATCTCATGACAACTTTTGTTCTTTCTAAATGTTAATTTTAAATTACTGTATTTTTAACTTAAACCTGTATGTAGATTTACAAATATAGAAGAGTAATTTTTAGTGTTTCTAAGTTTTAATTGTTATTTCAGTTTTAAATAGATCGTAGTGTTAACATTCAGTAATATGCCTACAGGCCTGTTTTTTGTTTTGAAATATTTTTCCTTCAGTTTTAACATACACCTTGCTTACAGTTACACTCATTTAAAATGAAACAATTTATTCGGTCCCTTCGATAACAGTATACTTGAGTTGAACTCTGTGTGTGTGTGTATATTTTTTTTTTCCCCTGTGGTGCTGTCGCCTGACGCAGGCCATGGCTTCTTGAGGTTTCTAGATCACACGTGATGACACACCACAGTTGGTAGGACTTCTCTGGATGAGTAATCAGCTCATCACAGAGACCTCTACCTGATAACATATTACACTCACAACTGACAAACATCCATTCAAACCCACAATCTCAGCGGACAAGCAGCCGCAGACGTACACCTTAGACCACATGGCCATTGGGACTGGTGTCTAACATATATCCTGTTAAATTCAAACATGTATTTTCTGGAATATTTCTGTAACCCCAAAAATACGGAGTACAAATTAATGTGAAACCATGCCTAATGGTTGGAAATCTTTTAACACATCATTGGAATAAGAATGTAATAGTTTAATGAGACTGGTGTTCCTGAGTGTCTGTTATTTCTCTTCATATGATTGTTGTGTAAATTGTTTGAAATTTATATGAGAAGGAATATTTCTGTCATGAGAAGAAGCAGTTAAGCTTAACTTCTCAGATAACAATTTAATATCCTGTGTGTTATGGTTTTGATCATGAGTATGTAAGTATCTGCGGTTTGTAAAAAGTAATATTCATTTTGTCTGGAAGTACCTATGATAAATTGAAGTTCGAATAAAATGAAATGAGAAAAGGTTCCTCAAAATCCTGATCTGAGGTGTATTTACTGCATATGCAATTTGTGGCAGGTATGGTGACAAGCCAGAAGACTGCCCATTCCTGTGGCAGTATATGCAAGAGTATGTTCAGCAAACTGCACAAGTGTTTGATGGAATTAGACTAGATAATTGTCATTCCACACCAATACCAGTTGCAGAGGTAAGAAATCATCTATTTGCCCAGCAATGTGTTTTGTCATTAGCTGGAAATATACACTTCATAGTTATGTATGAGACCTCTTCTCTGCCATGTTCAGCCATCGGCATTCTGGATGCATGGAACTTTATCAAGTTTAATCACAGTGTGTGTGGCATACTGGTGTGTTTTTCAGTATGACTGGGTCAACACAACTCTTGCTTACTGGTCAACAAACGCCTTTGGTACAATAAGTCACCAGATGTTTTGCTTTTATACGCAAGCCATCATCACGTTAAACCACTATAAAAGTATGTCAAGGAAAAACCTTATAGTACATAATTTAAATTCCAGTGTGGTAGTGACATCTCACACCTTACAACATTTTACATAAATACATTATGATTTCTCATTTAGCCCTGAAATTACAATGTTGTGTTTAGTGCATTACATTTTGCAAAATTATTTTAAAATTCTGTAAAACATTTTTTTATAAAAACTGATTTGTTAGAATTTTTCAAATTATTTAATTTTGGTGACTGGTTGTAATCAATCCTCATTTTGTTCATGGTTCTGTGGTTTTGGCTGAGACCTGTATTGTTCTGTTATGTGAATTCACTTGCTGCAGGCTTTGTCACATATGATCTTTTCCCTTGTATACCAGTACTTGATTATATCAGGCCAATGTTCATATGCAGAGAACATTGTTCAAATATTAGTTTCTTGATTGGTTTCATCTGTACACATTTAAAGTTAGGACTATCCTTTTACAGTGGAAGATATCTTAGCCCTGCATGTCATTTCCTTGTGGGTATCACTGTTGTTGTGCATTCATAACTGTAAACATATAATTTTTAGCAGCCATTTTTGTATAGAAAGAAGCCTAGAAAGAAAGTAAATGACATAATTTTCCTGCACTGTGGTTTGTTTATTTCTTGTCATGTCTTAAGTCTTTTGTTCAGAGGAAACATAAATGAAACAGTGATGCATTTTAAACCATTGACTGTATACTATTAATTTGCAAAGAAGCTGGAAGTGCATGTGTCACATTGATATATTATTTCCATCACTTGCAGTACCTTTTAGATGCAGCAAGACAAGTACGTCCAGATTTGTATATTGTTGCTGAGCTTTTCACCAATTCTGATCAGAAGGACAACATCTTTGTCAACAGGCTAGGAATATCATCACTAATTAGAGGTACTATGAACCAGAATTGTTTTCTTTTGTTGCAAAACTATGTAATTATTTATTATGGCACTTTTGAGGTGAAATTTAATTAAAATGACTATATTGGCCCTCAAATACTGTTTTGTTAAAAAATAAGTTTAATGAAATGTAATAATAGAGATGTATATTTTAAAATATATAATGATTCACATTCAAATTTTTATGCAATTGACTTTAGTATAAAACTGCATGATTTCTATTTGTAAAATTGAAGCATTTGATATTTTTAATTTTGTAGGTAATATCTGTATTTGGGGGGGGAATAGATAGAGAGTGAAAGTGTTTCAGAAAATCAGATATTTCGTTCATTAAACATTGCTTGATTGACAGTGAAAGCACAGATGCACAAATCATGGTTGCCAAGGTCACCCAGGTGATCACAATTTGCACAGTGGCACCTAGAATTCTGCGGTTGTTTCTAGGGTATGGACAATTTGTGGACCCTTGGGTGGAAGTATAATGTTAATAAACACATTAGGAGTCTTGGAATTTTACACACTTCAAATAGCATAACAACAGTCAAAAAGTGCTCTGTACTTGGTTTTATGATAACTGACTTCTTTGCAAGGAAAGTTACTGTGGTGTATCCCTCCCACACATATTCACTGGACCCCTCATCCATTTCTTTACTTACTTTTTTGCAGAGGCAATGTCTGCATGGGACTCTCATGAAGAAGGTCGGTTAGTTTATCGCTATGGTGGTGAGCCTGTAGGTGCATTTTTCCAGCCATCACTCCGGCCACTTGTTCCATCCATAGCTCATGCATTATTCTTGGATGTAACTCACGATAATCCAAGTCCAGTGGACAAGCGCTCAGTGTTTGACCTACTGCCAAGTACTGCTCTTGTATCTATGGCTTGTTGTGCATCAGGAAGTAACAGAGGCTATGATGAACTCGTACCACATCATGTTAGTTGATGTATCCTTACAGTAGCAACTAATATTGCCCCATTATCCTCTTTCCATGCTGTTACTTTGAACCAACCTCTATATCTGGCCATCTGTTTTCACTCATTTTATTGGTACCTATATAGTCCAATTTGCCAATCCCAGTGGCCATGCAGTCTAAGGCATGGGTCTGCAGCCACTCTCTTGTTGGGATTGTAGGTTCAAATCCTACCGGGGGCATGGTTGTTTGTCTCTTGTGAGTGTTGTGTCAGGCTGATCACTCACCCAGAGGAGTCCTACTGAGTGTGGTGTATCTAACTGAGTGTGATCATGAATCCTCAACAATGAGGAGGCCTTGGCCTACTAGAGCTGTTGCACCATGGTAAAAAAAAAAGTAGTCCAATTTAGTTCTTTACAGGGGGTCATTCACAACTTAATGTTGTAACATCAAAATCTCATTCTTGCAGTCATTCTCAGTTTAAAATATGCAAAATAGGGCCAATTCTGAGGTGGATTTATCAGTACATAAATATTAAAATAATAGGTGAACAAGTACTTACATATACTTTTGTTGCTGAATTTAAAATAAACATTCCAAATAACCACACTTAGCCTCAGTGCACATCTGAGACACCTCTGAACCACATGTATAGCTCCCATCAGCTCATATGTTGCAGCAGCAAAAAATGTGAGGAAGCGATGCCACGCATGTTTGCACTTTTTGCTGATATGCCAGGTTTTTCAAGTGGCCCCACAGATACAAATGTGGGGGTCTAGAGATATTTTTGCCATTGTTCTGGACCACAATGACTGATTCATTTACCAGGGAAGTGAAGACTAAGATACGTTTTCACAGGCATGCCAGGATATATTATTGAGAATGAGGGCAATCATTCAGTCATAAAAGTTTCATGCAGTTACTTCTTCACTTATTCTTATTCGTTTAATATTCATGGTAATGATAAATTTGTAAATCTCAGGAATTGTATGTGTGTTTATATGACGCTTCTGACTGTACATTACCTCAGGAATTAGATTAAAAAGCTGCAGTATGTAATAACTCTTTAAGTTTTTCATACATTTCAGTATTTTCATTTCTGGAGTGGTACACCATATTTACCAAAATATAAGACAAGGATTTTCTTCCTAATTCATTGTATAAAAATGGGGCTGAGGGAATAAGTTTTTAATCACACACAAAGTTAAACATGCTTTCTATAGGTAATTTCCTGAAGACTGAAGATTTGGGGGGGGGAGGGGGGGTCATCTTGTCATCTTACAGTACGGTAAATGCAGTATTTTCAGCTCAGAGTCTTTCTATGGGCCCCAACTGTGATGCTCCTATCCTCCTTTTCTTTCCATCCCCATTGCTATCACATTTTACCATACGTATAGGTATTACTTTGCATAATGTCAAATATGTGCTGTTGGACAGTAGTTTATCGAAGTGTTTGGAGTCATGCAGCTTATTGCCTATTATTTTTCAAATAATTCTTGCTGCCTGAGTTATTGTCTTGAAATTGTATTGAGTATTAGTGCTGAATTAAAAACCCTTAATTTAAAGTCACTCAGATGAGAAAATGTCAGGACTTTTTGTTGCTTGAACATTGGAATCATACCCTTTGGACTCTGCGTGCAGGTGTTTTTTTGTGATATGTGATGTTAGAGGTTAAGTCATCATCTCATCTTTCCACTGAGTCTTACCAATTATCTTAAATAAGAATTTAACAGATAAGTGCAAAATTGTACAAAACTGAATTTTACTTGTTGTCTTGCATGATTAATAATCTGAGAGAAAGACCAGGAACTGAGTATGTTGAGTCCAAGAAATGTGGAGAATCTCTGGGCCTATGACAGATAAACCATTGAAAATGCAGAGAAGATTAAATAATGAATAGTCTTGTTTTCTTCATCCAGCACTGCTGGTATAATTAAGCAGCAGTTAGATTGACCTTCTTTTGTTAACAGTAACAAGAGACATATTTTGGTGGCATTGTGGCATGGTATTGAAATTGAGTGTGTGGGATAGATTGTGGTACTGTCAATTGGATTCAGCATGTTTAAAATTTGACCCAAAGATGAGGTTCTTTTGGTGGAAATATGCCAGAATACCAAAGATGCACACACCTGATTACAGTTATAGATGATAAAGACAAGGCATCAGCATGATGATCAGTAAAAGTAACCAAACTGTATCTGCGTGCACATTTAAATTAATCTTCACAGATTCACGTTGTTGATGAGATTCGTGAATATGCTGAGTGGTCAGATGACTCTTCTCTTGGTGTGAATTTCCATTCTGGAATTATTGTGGCAAAGAGAGCTCTTAATAGACTTCACTTTGAACTGGGTTTGGCAAGATTCAACCAGGTGAGTATGTCTACATATTGCTGTATTTTCTTGCTAGATAGCTATTAAACTCATTTACTTTCCTTAGTTACTGTTTCTGTGACTTGTTACCCTGACAAGTGTGCTTGCTCCCAAAAGTACCACTTGTATTTTGTAATTTTGTACAATGGGTACCAGATCTTTCCTGGGAGTAAGACATCTGGGGTGTGGTGCTGACCACCTATCTCCTTCTAGTGCGAAGGTTACAAATGGATTGGAACTATACCTCTGCCTCCCACCTGTGCCTCCACAGGCATGTCATGGAATGACCTTTACCTTTATGTAATTTTAATGTATCTTTGGAATAAAATACATAATGTATCTAAATTATACAATATATGTTAATGAGTTAGTGTTTCTGCTTTTGTTTGTGTCACATACCTATAGTTGTGAAATTGCCACATTTATTCACTTGTGCTACAGGTATATGTGGATCAGATGGATGCAGATATTGTTGCAGTGACCCGGCATTGTCCAGAAACACACCAGTCCATAGTGTTGGTGGCCTATACAGCCTTCTCTCATCCTGATCCATATTATAAAAGAGATTATGTCAAACCTATCAGAGTGGAGGGCACAGTGGATGAAGTTATTTTGGAAGCTGCACTAATCCACAAAAATGCAAAGTAAGTGTCTTTAATGTACTTCACTTACTTCCATGAGACAGAATCATCCTTGAAAAGTGAACAGTTGCTTTGGTGGCCAAAAGATTTCCTGCTTGTATAGAGTGCAAAGGTTTCTCAGCATGTCCAAAGAATATCACTGCTGACTGACTGAACACTGTATCTGCATATATCTCCTCCAAGACCACTCAACAGGCTGCAATTAAGTTTGTTCTAGACTAAAAGCTGGGAGAATTGAATTTTGGCCTATACTGATCTCCCAAAACATGTACTTATATGCGTATTAAATTGAAGTTCATAATATTCATGAAAAATGGCTTACTGTGTGAGATGTTAAATGCTCACAACATTGTTGTTAAAGATTCACATTTTCAGAGGAGTTCATTCCCATTATCTTCAAATTCCCTTCAGCCTCATCTGTCTGTCTTTTGCATGGTCTCTTCTGGCTGTCACTACCATCTTGGGCAGTCCTTTGTCCAAAAAATTGCTACAATATGAAATATAGATCTCAATAATATCTACATTTGTTTATACCATTTTTATGCGAATGCAAGACAAGTTTTTTCCCTTAAATTTGGCACTTAAATATGCAAGGTTGCCTTAAATTAACATACAAAGCACTGAACTGCGCCAAACCAGATTGCTCTGAACCTGACCACGCAGAGCCAAACCAAGGCCTGCATCACCACATCATCATGCAAGATCTGCACTCTTCTGGATATTATGCAGCAAAGAATAGTAATTCTGTACCGACATTACAGGACAAATTATCATTCCAGCTTCAAGGGTCAAGAAATCCAAAAGAGAGAACACGGCACAATGGAGGTTAACCGATACAATTTTAATTTTGGGGACTTTTTCCATCATCTAATTACTTAAAGATGCACAATGTTTTGGGAGCTGGTGCTATTTCTGTTTTCAGTCAGAGATGTGCCTAACCTGGTAAACCCTTAGATTGAATTATTGTCAATCACTGGGCACCACAGTAACAGTAACTTGTTAAGATATGTACCTGAGAACACATCTAGTCCAAGGGTAGGAACAGGAAAATGGCTATTGAAAAATTAAAAATTATCTACAGGACTCAAAAATGAAACCTGGACCAATCCACTAATTAAAAACCATAAAAAGAACCATGAACTCAGACTGATCAAAATACAACACACAAAGCCATTACACATGTATCTAAATTCTTAACACCACTAACACCATCTGTGGAGGAAATTGTAAATATTAATGGGTTCAAGTAAATATAAACAAAGAAATATAAATGTAGTATTTAGTCAAAGTCGATCACACCAGCGTGGCAGTGCATCTGACCAGAAGTGACTGTGAAGGGTTTTAAGAAGTGCTGCATATCCGGTGCAATGGATGAGACTGATAATGATACGTTATGGTACAGCAGAGCAGAGGAAGGTGATATTAGCAGTGAGTGTCACGAAGATGAAGGAATTGATTGGTAAAGATAGATAGAATCTGACGTGCTTTTTGTCTTTGTATATTAAGTGCATGAAATTAATAGTAAAATATTTTTCCTTAGCAGACATTTTACTTTTGGGGGATCTTCTTAGATTTGGATAAATACATTTTCCCATGGCAGACGTGTATTCTGAGGGGGTCGTCTTAGATTAGAGTCATCTTGCATATGGGTAAATTTGGTATTTGAAGTGTGGTTGTGTTCAGCACAAGGAATTAACACTTTCTCCTTCTATGTACTATAGGTATGTACAAGTCACAATGATATAATACTCTTCTCAAGTAGGCTTCTTTACTCTCGTCTATTTGATATAAGAAGCTGATCCTCAAAAGTGAGTTTTAAGTAAAATTCTGTATTTCTTCTGTTCAATGCAGATTTGGAAATCCACGATTTGCAAGACCTGAAGCATTCTCAAAGAATCTGAACTTTATTAATGGACTGACAGACTATGAGGTGAAAATTAGAGAACACATTCAGGTTTCTGATTCAGAATTCTTGGAATATGGAGAGTCTGGAGACATGAACATCACGCAGCTTAACTTCACCTCCTTCCAGCCAGGATCTGTGGTTGCCATTAGGTGAGAATAGTTATGTAGCTGTCATATAACAACAGTTTGTGCACATCACGAACACGTGGCACATTTCTGTAGAGTTGATGAAATAAATGCCATAATGCTTTAAAAGTGTTGGTTGAACATACATCAAAATTAAATCAATCCAATTAACAGTATAATTGGATTTTTATTCCCAAAAATGACACACAAGACCATAGTCTCCCTTGCAACTGAAACAACTTATCAGACCCAACTCTGAACATAAATCAATCTGTGCGTGTTTTTCTTCGTCTACAATTGCACTTTAGTAGTGCAAATCCCAAAAGTTTTGGCCCCCTTTTTTTTACCATAGAGTATGAAAGCTTTCCTTATCCCACAATATTCTTTCATTGGAACATTATTTCCCTGCACTTCCTGAATTAACTTAATTCTGGTACTTATTCCTAGGAGTATTAAGCCATAACTCTCAGCAGTACCAGAGGCTCACTTCAGATATTCTTGAAAGTCTCTCAAGCCCAGAGCAGTCAAATGCTTGTGACTAATATCAAATTTTGTGCACATAGACAAAATGTAAGGACAATAAGTTCCCCATTTTTTCTCAAGATTCTGATATATCTGGTTTCCCATTGGCAACAATGAAACAGTGGGGATTGTGGCACTATGTAAGATAAGTAGTGACGAACATTTATTAATAAAGGTGTTACGCGAATCTCACCTCTACAGGGTTTCTCTGTGTGAAAATGCGACTTCAGCACTGGGTAAACTGCATAAACAAGTGACTAACTTCACAACAAAGACAGCTCCAAATTGTCCTGAGCTAGGAGATATTGTATCTCAACTGACTCTTGCTGACCTGAATCGAGCCTTATATCGGTGTGAGGAGGAAGAGCGTGATGAGACCAAGGGAGCTAGTGGTGCATATAACATACCAGGTTTTGGTCCAGTAGTTTACTGTGGTTTGCAAGGTACGTACTTATTCTGAGAGTGTAAAACATTGTTATTGAAGATGTAACATGGAGTGCAACATGTTTGATACAACTCTGCCACTGGCCATTCTGATGCTGGAATCACTGCTGTAGGCCTGTTCCTGGACTCTCCTTAAGTGTCAGCCTCTTTCATCACTTTTCATAACTGAACTATTAAACTAAGCGTACACTATGATAACTAGAGTCAAACACTGTTGTTTTCTAGGATTTCTGTCTCTACTGAGCAATATCCGTCCCAACAATGACCTTGGACATCCCCTGTGCAATAACTTGAGACAAGGAAATTGGATGATTGGTGAGTTCCAGTTTAGGCTTACTAATATTTTAAATTCTTACAGCCTGTATGTTTTTAGCATATGGAGAGAGTGAGATTTTTTTTTTTCTAAGTCGACACATGATGCTAAGGCAAATGAATGTCTATTCTTTTTTGCAGAAGAGGCACACATCACATTTCAACATAGTATATGTTTCACTTACAGTCAAGTAAACTGTTTCAGTCTTGAAGTTCCTAAAAATGAATATTTTTAAACTCAATGCCAATTTTATCATTTTGTTTCACACAAGTGCTTATTTTTAGAAAGTGTCTGCATTTTGCTGTATATTAAGGGGTGTGGAGTGTACTTAAGGTATCTCTAACACAGCTAATTCAGGAAATAACAACCAATTAAAGGCAGAACAAAAAGCAAGTAGCAAGCAGACTTTACTGGCACAGCCTATTAGTAGAAAACGAAATCTAATCTCTACAGATATGTGCAAAGTTCTTATGGCAGCAGATGTTAACTGAAATGTGCCAGTAAATCATAGTTCAAACTGTTTTGGAAGAATATTGCAAACAATTCACTCCATCTGAGTCAGTATTACTAAATTTTACATAGAATCCACATACGCTGAACTACTACTGGTGATGCTTGCTTGTGGCAGGCTACTAACAAAACAACAGTTGCTCTGGGTAGGTAGCTAGCTTCACCTGAAGACAAAAGCATTGTACTTGTGAAATGTTGTATAATATATTTTATATTCTGTGATGATGAAAATAGTTCAAAATCATTTCAGTAATGTTTTGAATAGACATTTAGTTGCTTGCTGTCTCATTAACCAAGGATTGAACATTTCATGTCGTAATGGACAAAATGACACAAAGTGTGTACCCACCTAACAGGCTACAACATGATGCCTTAATCTGTAAGACCAAATTATGTAGGAAAAGAGTGTTTGAACCTTCTAAGTGTATTTTTTATCACAAGTTCACTTTCCCAGACCATTATTTAACTACAAATGCAAACATTCAGTCTGCTGAGATTCTAAGGGGCAGTGGATGTAAGACTGCACTGTAAACAATGTAAAGTTAAGGAAAGCGTAATTTAACCATAGAATTAGAGTCATCCACAAGTCCACATGCAGAGTATGTGGAAGCAGAAAAGAGAATGTGACTGGAATAATGACAACCCTTGTGCCAAGGTAAAGGAGAAGCAACTGTGTAGGGCAAACAATAATCTCTTTATTTCATCCTCCTAACTGAGGCAGCAGGAAAATCATGCATTGGAGTCAAGTTATATTCATTAATATGGTAATTATCTGTTTAATGACACATACTAGAGGATGTGTTCATAAAGGAGAATACAGTTTCCACTGACTTTGTTTGTTTTACCATATATGTGTTTGTTTACAGATTATATATCACATCGCTTGAAGCATGATCCAGGCACTTTAGAGTTAGGGACTTGGTTAGAAAGAAGCATGGAACCTTTGAAGAAAATTCCACGGTACCTTTTACCAAGCTACTTTGATGTAGTGGTCACTGGAACTTACCTCATGTTGCTGAACCAAGTTTGGAGATTGATGTCTGAGTAAGCCCAAAGAAATGTGTCATAACTGAAACATAAGTAGTAATTAGGGACAGCATTTCATAACTTTCTTTTATTACACTGCAAATTAAGTCTTTCTTGCCTAACCTGTCTGTATTTTAATATTATCATAATACATGAAGATTTAGGTGTTATGAAACATTATCATGAAATGTCAGTATACACAAATACCCCATCAAGAATGGCACCAATTTCGCCTTTGCAAAATATTAATTTTAACTCTTGGAATATACGTACTTAGGACTGTCACAATATGATTTAAAGTGATCTGAATAATGATTATATGCATTTTTTCTCATAAGAATGCTTGGAAAATAATTTGATTCACTAATTATCCCCCCCATATTCATATAAATGTAAACATTCTTGTTCATGAAAGCAACCTATGCTAGTGCTGATAACAGATGACAGAAACAAATTCCAATAAGTCTTACAATAATGCAGAATTCTGGACATTATTATGCATTTTTAAGTAGGATTTTCAAGGCCAGAGTACTTTTTAATTTAATTGTCCTCTTTTATTTGCTAAAAGTAACAGTTATTCCAAATGAGTGTACCTGTTGTGGTATATGTGACCAGTTGCTTGGGTTATGTTTTCAATAAAATTGGGTTCTGCTCTTGTGTTACAGTTTTGTGAAGGGTGGCTCTACCTTTCTTCGAGGCTTGGCACTGGGTTCTGTTCAGTGTGGAGCTACAGTACCCTCTGCCCCTCTTCCAGCACTCTCTCCTTCACTAACCCCACCATGTCCTCCAACAAAAGTCAATGATAAGGGTGTAACAGTGCAAGTTTGTGTTACCTTATCTGCAGGTAAGAACTATACACTAGTATATGAAAAAACAGCAGTATTATTAATTTAATCTGTCATTCCATTTTAAACTTTCTGGAATAAGAGTTTGAATGTTCAGCAAATTATAATGGAGCAAATATGATTGAAATATAACACAAATATATCATATGAAGGTGACTATGCTTCCTGCCAGGACAGAAGCACTGTCTGTCAAACCTGAAGTGACACATTAAGTTAAAAGCTAAGGATACAGCTGTGTAATCGTTGAATGTGAAGCATCATTTGCCTTTATACAGTAGATTTCATTGTGGTGACTAAGTCAGGAATAGCAACAGTATGGATGTGAGAAACCAGAAACACATATATTTTCGTTGGAAAACCTCATGGACAAGACCATGTAAGATGTCTGATATAGATACAAGGGTAATATTGAAATTGGCCCTAGGTGGATGGTTCAGTACAGTTTCCAGTTGAATGTAGTGACAAACCTTCAGGTTTCATACAAAAACAAAATGGAATTTCTTTATCAGATAAACAGTTGCCTACTGCTCAAGGAAAATCCTACCCCATAGAATTGTAAAACAAAGAATGCTCATGTGAAATTCTGAGTATCTAGCTAGGCAGTATTCATTCCTTTAACTTTTGACTTGAATTTTTATACTTCAGCAGGTCCTTTACTTATAACAAAATCCATGCAACAAGTTTGTGTTTTGTGCAGATATAGACAGTTGCACTGTTGGTTCCAGGATTGCCACATTTCACTACGGGTTATATGCGCAATTGGGGTCGAGACACTTTTATAGCCCTTAGAGGCCTCTTCATCCTCACTGGGAGGTACCAGGAAGCTAGGTAAACTCTCATTCCTGCAATCTCTTCATATTTTAAAATTTAGCTTAGAAATTACAACACATGGTAGCTTACAGCAAAGTACCATACCACAAGTGAACATAGCCACAACATCAGTGGTCAGCTTAACCTTGCTTCAGCATATGTTCCTTCTCAGACACAGTTGTATTGTGTAGTTGTCATTAGGATATGACGTTTGTGAGCAATGCATGTGCACGCTTTCAAGGTAAAGAAATGGACCACCTTGAACAGCAGCCTAATATAAAACTTTGCCTTAGGAATGAAAATGATAAATACTTCACATGTTTTGGATGGTGTATGGTGTTTGAATGATATCACAATTTGAAGGATGGTCATGAATTGTTGAAAGACAAGCCATGCAGCAAACAGCCTGCAACATCACAGCATGAAGACATTGCAAGATGGGTGCAGGAGGTTGTTCACTCTGACTGTTATCAGATGGCTGAGATGGATGCAAAGGAACTTTGAACTTTGATAGGCAATTGCCTCACCAATCACAATAAAGATATAACTATATGTCATAACAGTACTAATAAAATATTATGATGGCTGCACAAAGATCAATGGTGAGCTCATGAGAACAGACTGTAAAAATGTGGACTGTCTCACAAACCATCACACATAATGACACTTCTTCCTTTTTTAATGATTAATAAAGTTAACAGCAGTCCCCTGTGTTGGTCACCATTGCTGCAAAAGTCATGAAATTCTTGTAGGACCACTTGAAATAAAATATGATGTGTGGAAGTACACAATTTTTTACAGCAACTAAATGTAGTCTTCATTAATACAAATATTAAAGGAGCATCTCCAACATGTTTTGATACAGGTGTACAATCTTCAGGGAGAACAAAATGCCAGTTTTGAAAACCATTTGTTTTTTGAAACTAGCATTAAAATAACTTTAAAATTATGTGTGAAGTTTCCTTGATTGGCAGTACATTTGGCACCTGAAGTGTATTTCTGACGTTTGACATTAACAAGAAACACAATAAACAAGGAGGTGCTTGCCAGTCTAAGAGGGGTAATAATTTACCTGAAGCATCTTGAAAAGTGGGTGCTTGACAATCCTGACATTTTAGTCACTGCTTGTACAGTAGCAGCTCATCAAGCATTGCACTGGATTGCTTGTCCAACAACCACATTCTCCCAGGCTTGCAGTGTATGACTTCAACTTATTTCTACAGATGATGGACCAGGTGACAAGTGTCACCTTATGGATTCAGATGTTCAAGTAACTTTGAAGACTGCATTGCAGTTAACACCTATAATGAACACTGAAAGAAATGGCTTTCTGCTGAAAGAGAGTGTTGAAGTGAACTGCATCTAAGGGCTAGCAGTAATATGAAAACATGATTGATTTTTTAAACTTCTATATTTACCTAAATATAAGATGAGACTCGTTTCCCAAATTGATCATCTGAAAACTGGGAGGTCACCACATAATCACATATGGAGCTCAACATGTTCAGTATAAATATTTTTCCAGAGAATTGAAGAAAGTAGTCTTATATTTTCATAAATATGGTAAATTTGGCTTGGGGCAATGGATTTGGACACTAAACGGAGGAAAACATTGAATGAAAGAAATTTCACACAGAGGTAGTAGAGGCCATTAAAACTGAAGACTCAGTGAGGAAAGAATTAAATGCAGGCTGAACTACATTTTACTCTGTTTTCATAAATGAAATGTTGAACCCACATTAAGAACTTCTGAAAAGAAATGTAAATCCTGCTATGGAAGTATAACAGAATATAAAGCAGTGAATTAAATCACTGAATTAAACCAGTGTTTACCAGTTATTTTACTGTAGATGTACAATATTTAGGTTATGGGAGATTAAATGAACAACTAAATAAGAACCATTTTTCCCATAGTTAATGTGGTATTTTTAATATGTAATTTTTAGATACCATATCCTGGGATATGCAGCATGCCTGCGACATGGGTTAATCCCAAACTTGTTGGATGGTGGAAATAACTCCCGATTCAACTGTCGTGATGCTGTGTGGTGGTGGTTATACTGTATACAGAGCTATGTTCAAGAGGTCCCTAAAGGAGAATCCATTTTGTTAGACAAAGTTTCTCGTATCTTCCCCACAGATGACTCACCACCCCTTCCACCTGGTGAAGTGGTAAGATCATTTAAGTATTTTGCTTTTTGTTTTTATATAATGTTGCACTAATGAGGTTATTAGTATTACTGTGCATGCATTTCATGAATTGGAGAACAGGTTACACCATTTTCATCCATAAAAAAAATTAAATATTCACCTGCACACATTATTGAACAGTACAAAAGAAATAGAATAGAATGTCTTGCAAAAAATGGTGCCTTTAGGATCACTCAGCGAAATAAGGATTTACCTTTAAATGACCAAGTTGGTATTTAAATGTTTATAAAAAACATATTACTTGAAGAGAAAAAGATAAAATTGTGAAATAAATGGCATTTTGTGAAACCATGACAAAGATTATGGAGCAACTTTTAAAAATGCAGTAAATTTCCACACAGTCTAAATATATAACACGAATTTCTAGGGGCACTATTAACATACGTTTGGAGGTTAACTCTACACCTGTAATAAGAAAACACTTTCAATAACCATGACAGGCCAGCGAGGCCTAACTGAGAAGGTTATAATGTCTGATAATGGACTAAGTACTTTCTACTGAGACCAGATTGTTCTACATGAAACTTTCACTGTGTAACACATGTTTATTTCACTTTGCTTTCATATATATCGCTAGTCATCTAAACAAGAAGTTTCATGCCAGAAAGATGTCTAATTATGGACTAGATAGCCGGGGCTCAAATCCTGACAGGGAATTTGGGATTTCTATTTTCATAACCAAATTCAAAGTGGTTGTAAGACCAGGGGCTGTTTCCTTGGGGATCAGGCAGCCAGATCACAAGGTAGACAACTCATCTTAGTGTAGTGCTGATGTCCAGAATGTATGAAGCCTTGCAGCTGTTTCCCTAATCTGTCTGCTTGGCATGTTAGTAAGGCCCAAAGGGAATTAAACTTTATATTACAGGTAGATTCCACTGACTTGGGACAAGACCTAGTGCAGGCTGTTATGAACACAAAAGGTAGAGAATTTCTTGACATCCTAAGCAACTTTTAAGTTCTCCAAAGAACTTTGCTGCATATCGTTAGTTGCCATAATTGCACTGTTATTTCAAGCATCTTTTATTATAAGCTAATTTAATAATGAAATGAAACCACTATTTCAGGATCAGCCACTGTATGATGTTATACAAGAAGCCTTGAATGTCCATTTCCAATGTCTTCATTTCCGTGAGCGGCATGCTGGTCATAATATTGATGCTCACATGACTGATAAAGGTTTTAACAATGAAATTGGAGTTGATCTAGAAACTGGTGAGAATACAGCATGGAGTAAAAAGATATAACCTTATACACTGTCTAGGATTAAAACTGAGGAAAAACTATCATCATCATCATCATCACCACCATCAACACCATCATATAGCTATCATGGAGTTGGGCCACTCGACCCATTCCCATCCAACACATCCAGAAGCTATTAATTTCTAATCTCACTGAAAATTTATTCTTCAATTTTGTGAAGATTAACTGTTGTGAAATTTGGATTTTTATTATATGTGATTGCTGTGCCACACATGTACACTCAGTTGAACAAAAATCCATCGGCGTGATATGTCGTACGTCCCGCTCAGGCAGTGACGGGCGGTACAGTTGCCATCATAATTTAAGTCGTTTTTCTTTCCCCATATTTGTGCATTTGTGACGTTTCTCTGTCTCCATTCATTACAGTCAATCACACCGCGTATATATTAAATGAAAACAACAATACATTTGTTTAATTTGTAATTAAAACATTAATTAAAATACATTAAATTTCCCAGGCGTGAGGCTAGCTAGCTAGCTTTTCTACTAAGGATGGATGAGTCAGCCGGACCCTTCGTTCTTATTGTCAGCAGGTGTAGACCAGGCAGTTCAACGCATGCTAGCAGTAGCCTTCGGAAACAACTATGTTGGTTCGAGTCCCACTATCGGCATATTTCTTTATGTAGCCCAGCCAGTTGAACAC
>Ga0131853_10004562_pt1 | contig 24824 bp, 20 predicted proteins | sample TergutLab28metaG_FD_92764 | JGI IMG/M metagenome (GOLD analysis project Ga0131853, IMG submission 92764) | Labiotermes labralis P1 segment gut microbial communities from Petit-Saut dam, French Guiana - Lab288 P1 (version 2) (version 2) | ecosystem: Host-associated > Arthropoda: Insects >...
GCAGTAGCAAGTGTTTACTGTGCGGTACGACCTGGGTCTTTAAATAAATCGGATTACGTATCTTCCTTCAAGGTTTAATTTTTCGAATATTAAGACAAAACTTCTTGTACAGTGCGGCACTCAGAAATAGTCAAGTTATTATGCGTGTGTCCCACAGTTAGTTTTAACAGTTCTTTATCACACATAACGCGCGGTGCGAGGTTGCACCGTACAATGGGGCCACCTATGGAGAACTTAAGGTGTGCCACGGACAGCAGAGTTAAACAAACCTTGAACAAACATGTAAGCAAGCAAACACACATAATCGAACACGTGCAGTGACGTAGAGAGTAGACGCCTATTCGTTAAACCATCACGTAGTTTGTTTTGCGACAGGTCCATAGCCTCTTCCAAAGTGCGTTTTCCAGGAAGTGCGATCTAGTGCTTCCTACTTCAAATTCAATCATCGTCTCTTTTCTTTTCGGCTAACCAGTAGCTGCTTATGTCTTCTTACTCGTCTTCTCGTCCGTTCTATCTTTACGTAAACACCGTGTTTTAAAAGGCAGTTTCTACACAAGATGAGGCAAATCAATTTAGCCTGTCTTAATTTTAATGTATGCTTCTACCTATTCAGCTACTTGTAAAAATTAATTTAATAAATTTGGAAGTACGTATGTCAGATGAGCTGTCAAAACTATCTCGCCTGTTGGGAACGACGTAGTCAAATGCATATGAGCATATTCAAAAAAGTCAAGTGGGTATTTCAGCATCATTTCTTTAAGTTTTGGACCAAACAGTGCTCCCAACCTACACACCGTCTCTGAGATATCTGTTCCTGACAAAGAAAATGTCAGTTAAGATAGAACTGCGTCTCTGAATAATAAGTCGATATTACAGAAATAACCATTGTGTAATTTTCTCATTTTTTGTACTGACACTGCACTCATGTGAAAATGGCGTATCGTCTGTTATTAACTCAAAACTCACAGCAGGCATTTTAAAATGCAAATTAGCATTAGTGTGTATTACAAGATTACAGGAATTCAGCATCTGCCTATAAGGACTATGTATGCCCTTAGCTAACAGACTTCAAAGAATGAAGTACTAAGCCCACTGTCATGTGTGGGAAAAGCAAACCGGTTTCATGCCGTCCTGTAAAATTTGCATTTTGTTACGTCAGTTATAACCGTGTATGAGAAAAATGCACGAATATAGATCAAAGTATGGTGCCACAGTGGACGGCACACTCATGCAGATGTATGTACTGCACGTAACAGTTGTGAATGCCATGTAAATAAATAATGAAACAAATTATTAAATCAAAGGTGTGTCGCATATAGTCTATTATTTGCAAATGTAAACATTTGCATACAACATTTACCGGAAACAGCTAAGGACAAATGAGACCGGTTAAAATACTTATACTCGTATTTTTATAGCTAAGACAGTTATCCTGAACAGCATAAACGGACGTAAATTACGTTTATGACATATTTGGGAAGACAATGCATTCTAAAATGATTGTTATTACACACTTAAATGTATTGTTCATGCATCGTCTCCTTTGAAAACACGCTTGAAATAAAGATCTATCGCATAAAACGCTATTTATATATTTATTTTGGTAATGAAATGTCTGATAATGACGAAAGGACAAATTATAAGAGTGTGAAAAGCCTGCACTCAGGAAATTTTAAATACACGAATAGTGATATAAGTTGCCAGTTTAGGATAATCTATTAGGAACAGGTTCGTAATACAGGGGAAGATTTCTGTAGAGTATTACACAACAGGGACAGCAGTCAATGTTACCCTACTCTGCCTATCAAAGGTCCACCTGTTTCTATTAAATTCGAGGGGATTATGATAGCCTGCATATTTTATAGGGGAACAGAAATGCTGGCACAGAACGTCTTGGAAAGCAACTATCTGGACAGTCAGGATAGATCTGCAATAATATCATTGCAATGTGCCATTATAAACTCGAGCGGATCGACTGAATCAGTATAGTTACCAATGACGTCCTCTGGTAACCGCGGCGTTGAACCTTGGTTACCTACTACCACAATGTCAGTTACCTTTTTTAATACCAGTACCAGATTTCTGTCAGACACCACCAAGGTGCGAGTGAAGAGAGCCATAGGCCTACAAAGGATTAGGGACAATAAGCGAAGATAACATCAACCGAAGTGAAGGTGGATTTTAAAGCAAAAGGAAAATGAATAGATCAAGTGTACGTAATCTTAAAGTATAAATACAGTAAAGGAGTTTCAACTTGTCCTCTCTGTTGTAAAACGTTTTAAGAAATTGTGTTATTAAGTCGTTTCTTAAGAATGAAAACCTATTTGTTGTTTATTTTGTAACACTGTCAGTGACACAGATTACTGGCATATAGCGTCTAATATTAGTATGATAGGTGAATAATGAAATTAATGCACGTAAGGAAAGGCTCTAGGATCAATCTGGGGTATTATCCATGTATTTACCTGTACAGACTGAGTAAACCCACTAATAAACTCCAGACAGCCGGTTTGAAAGCCGAGACGTGATAACGTGAGCTCTAGAGTACAGTAATTTTTCATTCAGGCCGCTAAAACAATGTTAATTTTCCATGATATTCAAATGTCAGCTAAAAAAATAATATAATCCATTACCTACCTTAGGCTAATTAAGTTTCGTAATTAACAAGATATGAAATTGTGGCCTACATATAATGTAACGGCGTGACGGGTTTGCTTGATATTTATGCCTCCTTGGCAATAATAACAGCCTGATATTTCACTAGAAGACGGCACATTTATGGCGATGTCATGTCGTCGGCAACAATACAACGTAATTAGGTCGTCATGTGAAGTGTCTGATTTTAAACAAATGTGTAATTTCTCAACAGATTTTCATAAAAGTCCCCAGCATCAAACTTCATGGAAATCCGTCCAGTGTGAGCGGCGCTGATACATGCGGACATACATATACACAGACGGATGAAAGGACATAATGAATCTAAGTGGAGCTTTTCGCGACCATGGTAACGCGCCTAGAAACGATTCTAAAACAAATGAAAATTCAGAAAATTTTCTTGCCGGCTGTGGACTTCCGTGTGCGCAAGGCTACCACGTATGAAATATGAAACACAGCAGGTTGCTTTAAAATCTAAGTTCACCCTGTAACAGGCCAGGAAGGCCTAGAATGGGAGTAGAGTTATAGCTCTACTCTTTCTTTAACTTTGGCGCTAGATTGGGGATGTTCAACGTCACGACCCCGGCGCTTCACCTCCAGGAAAGAGACACGGTACGCATTGTACAGGTGGCTGGGTGGGCCCCAAGGACGGGTACGGAAAACCGTACTCCCTCCGAGACTCGATCCCCGGAAAATCCAGTCTCAAGAATACCTAAGTTATGGTCAATATCTATCCGTCCATCCAACGACATCCAATTTCCTCATACCCTTCTCTTGTTAGTATCTTTTCTATGCTTTCTTTCGAGCAGCCGCAGCAAACATTGTAGCCGGGATTAAACATACATGGATTTTTATGTTATTCATACCCTGCATTTTCTTGTATTCAATATATTAACCAACAAAATACACTAAGTAAATAAAATAAAACAAATCATAACACATTTCACGCGATTTTTTGTTGTTACTAAAATCCCTGAAGATGGTATCTTGTTGCCGAAACATGACACTTAACGTGACGTGCATTTTATGACTTGTGTTTTATTGTATTTTAATTAATGCATTTTTTTGGTTAATATATTGAACGTAAGGAAATCCACCGTGTGAATAACACAAAAAAATTATCCATACATGGGTCTGTGTCGTCTCCATGTAGATCCAGTTGCTGATATCCGCTGGTTTCATTTCTTGCTTGGAAACCATGCGTACCCTATAAAAACATGGTTAACTACGATGTTCGTTTAAGAGGTGTACACAAGTGTACCGCACCCACATCTATATAACGTGAAGTGTTTATAAGAAACCGCAGACTGACAGGTATTATTTCCATGTGCTTGCCTTGTGACGTACTCAATTACCTTGTTTCCACTGAGTTAAAAACTACAACAGGCTGTCTGTTGTGTGTATTACCAGTATCCCGTACGCTTGTCAGACTGAAACACATATGTATCTTTCATTTAAAAAACGGCACACTGGCAGATGGCATTGTAGACAAGCATATCAGAATATTGTACGAACTAAATTATTTGCTAAGATTTGGCACGGGGCCGAAGAAGCAAACTGGTACGAGGAAACACCTCACGAATGCTTCCTGTCCGCTTTAGAACGTCCACAGTGACAAACTATGAGTGTATTCCCAAGACAGCAGATGTTTTCATGAAAATAGTATAATGCTGCCTGACCCTTCCGAGGTGAGCCCAGCAGCGGCCATGCCGCGCCGACTGCAGATACGTAAATTGCTAAGGAGCTTAGCTGGCAAGTTACATGGTCCCCACCATGCACCATGTGCCCCTTACCTGACACAGCACACTGTAACTGAACTTTGGAACAGTGGAGTAGTGTCTCTTTAAAACAAATTTAGGTCAAATTTCTCCTGTATGTCAGTAGTAAGTCTCAGAACGCTTAGTTACCACATCTTGAATTATAATGGTCTGCTTCATATTCCGATCGCTTGACTTTTGTATTACCCGCAAAGGAGGCTGGGTGGGACCCACAGCAGTATTGGAATTGTTGAACGAGAGAAAAATCCGTCTTAGCTGGTAACAGAATCTCAGTTGTGTAACGCGTAACTGTATTGAAATTACGGACTGCAGGCGCAACTGCATAGGTAAGGCTGAGGCACTTTTGCAGTTTGAGGTTTTCTACGATTCACAGCCAGAAAGAGATGATAAGCCCTTTGTCTTTTAACATCAAAACAAAGTTGGGGAAATTCACAGTTCACGTGAGCTACAGACACCCATTTTTCACACATTCATATTGTAAAATTTAACATTTACTGTCTAACAGGAAATCGTATGGTTATTAATAATTGATTTCTAGAACACCGCATATCTCCAGATAGAAGATAAGTAAGATTTAGGGTTTGACAGTCACTATCTCAAGAAACAAGAAGCCCAACGAAGAATATGAACCTCTCCACAAAATACTAAGCTAATCAAATAAGAGGAGATCAAATGACGGTTACACGTAGCACACTTGAAGGAAATCAAAGAAGAACCACATGCACATTTGGTACAAGCCGAAAGGTCGCGGGTTCGATTCCTGATGGCGTCATTGGAATTCTTCATTGACATAATCCTTTCGGCCACAATATTGCGCCTGGGGTCGACTAAGCTTCTGACAGAAATGAGTACCAATAATATTTCCTGGGGGGGAGGGAGGGAGGGAGGGGGGTAAAGGCGACCGTTGTGTAGGGCTGACAACCTTGCCACCTTTATATGCCGATTTTCTTTATATCTGGGAGCCTCAACCTTCTGGAACCCTAAGGACCTGTCCAGGCCTGTACAAGGACTGTTCTACCTTTACATGCACAGTTCTGTGAAGAACATTTCAAGAGAAGAGATCACTCTGGGAACCTAACGATAGGTGGGGAGATAGGATTAAAAATGTTTCTGATAAAAGCAGCCCAGTCCAGAATGCACATGCAGAAGTTTAGCGACACGCCTTTAGCAAATGTAAGCCTCCTTCTTCCACCACCGCCCGTGTAATTTGTACCTGGAAAACAATAGAGATTTTAAAGCCGAATGGCACTGCAGGAAGCAAGCATCTACAATGCGGAGATACGAGCAAAGAATGAAAGTAAAGAAATGACGCACAAGGTAACAAATCTGGTGAGTTCGGTCCGTGTTTAGACGTAACAGTATAAGAAAACACGCCGATCTCAGTGGCCGCGTGGTCAGAGTCGTGGGTTTGCGGCCGCTTGCTTGCTGGGATTGTTTTTTTCGAATCCTGCCGGGGGCATGGATGTCCGTCTTTTGTGAGTACTGTGTGTTGTCAGGTAGAAGTCGCTGCGACGGGCCGATCCCTCTTCCAGAGAAGCCCTACCAAATGTGTGTGTGTGTCGTTGAGTGTGATAAAGTGTAACGATAACCCTCTACACTTACAGTGAGTAGGTAGAAACAGGTTAGACTAAGAAAGAAAATAAAGTATAAAAATATTTTAATTACCTAAAAAAGTGTGAGACTAACGGAAATGTGTGTATTAATCAATAAATGCTTTATTTTTCGCTACAGCTTTGTTGAAAACTTTTTAACACTGATAAGCACTCAGAATAGCACGCGTCAGATGCACGCCGAAGCGCACGTAGGTCCTCACGTAAATCGTCAGTTACTGTTTTACGATTTTTAACAAAATCTGAATGTAACCAAAAGTTTGAACAAAATCCTCCAATCGAAAATAAAAAAAATATCAGTTAAGCGATTCTGAGATGCTTACATACGGACAGACATGGCAAATCTAGTAACTGTACTTTGCCACTTCTCCTTAGCAGTGACTTGGCTACGAGTTGGACTCTCCAGGGTTTGAATCCCTGTAGGTACCAACTATTTTTTTTTTCGGAAACGTCTAAGCTTGCTCTGCTGCCCCAACCAGCGTCTTATTCATTGGGAATCGGGTTTTGTCCCGGGATAAAGCGGCTGGAGAATGGAGTTAACCACTCATCTCCACACAGTGCCGAGATTAACATATGACACCCTGAGTAACTGCATGGCGTGGACAGGGAAACAACCTTTACTCGTTACTACCGCGCCATAATCTTGAACCATACTCTGGTATCAGTCGTTATATAAAGTTATCGTTTTCACCCCCTTAGCCTATTCGCATAGGAACTAAACGTACCAGTCGAAGTTCTGCAAAAGTCCTAGTGTTATCTGAAAGTAATTCCCATTAATTCTTGTGTTAGGTTTCGAAGAAACTGACCATGCGTCAATACATCTCGCCTTACTCAGCTAAAACATCTTCAGACTAGGTATGTGATTCATCTTCATCAATCAAACTGTTTTATGTATACCGCGGAGCCTATTAGTCTATAGAGCAGGCCATGTACCCGTGCCCAAACAAAGCAACAAAAGCATAGGAGCAGGTGTGTTGCTAATATCTGTTCTGCAGTACAATGTATACTACAGCATTTTTTTATTTACTTAATGATTTACGTACTAATTCATTTTCATAGGATCACATCTCATCAGTTGTACCTAAATTATTACACTCTGACTGACAGCCATTACAAATTTGCAATGCATTTATTGCGAGAAATGTTAATGCACTTTGACTGCTGCAATAATTGAGCTTCAATTGAGCGAATGCGACAGGCAAGTCTATGCTCTGACGGTTAGCCAGCAGCACTCACCGAGCAGCTCTTTCATTTAACAACTGGCACACGATGTTCACACAGCAGAGATCGCTTTGATGATCAGTACTGGACATTTTAAACACGCATGAACTAATATATCAATTCCCTTAATTTCTACATTTAAAAGCATTTAAAGGCGTGTTAAAATTTGCCAGTTTATCTAGGCACCTTAAATATGGGTATGTTTAATACAAATTCTGTTGCAAAGCCTTTGTCGTCATGTCACCCACCTAACAACGTAATGACTAAAATACACAGAAATACCTCTACGTTTGTATTGGTGTGAATCTGTGTGTCTTAAACTGAGGACAGAACATTGACCTAAGACGTTCGAGAAGACAGGATGGGAACAGTACCTGGACTAAAGAAGGAGGAACAAACAGGAGGTGGCTAGGGAAAATTTCATACAGAAGATCTGCATCATTTGTATTCCATGCTATATGATATTAAGCTGATGAAATCAAGAAGGGCAAGACTGACAGGGCATAAAGCACATATGTTTGAGATAAAGAAACCTGTAGGGAAAATTGAAAGGTCATGTTTATCTAGGTATGTCCTCTCTTATTAATTCAAAGACCAACGTATTCTAGGTTTCCTCTGTCGATAGTCGGGGTAGTGTAACCCGGTATAGTGACTAGGCGATGGACTAGGTAACAGACGTACAGTGGATCGATCCCATGCAGGGGTAGGAGATTTCTTCACAGTCCCACGAGTCCAGAATGGCTGTGTCCTGTTCAGCAAGTACCAGCTGAGCATTCTCCGCGGTAGAGCAGCCAGCCTGTGGAGCTGACTACTCATTTTCGTCGAGTGCCAAAGTTAAGAATGAGAGGAGCTATATCTAAACTCCCCCATACGCATTCATTGTATGCACAAGAACAAACTATACCTTCAAGTAGTGATCTGCGGTGTGGCTTAATTCCGCAGACACAACTCGTCCAAAAGGCTCACACGAACTGTCTGAACATGTTCTTTCTTATAGACAGATTTTAAAGCGCAATTAAAGTAATTCTCTTCGTGAGACAGCCGACTCAGTAACGGGTCGGTTACAGGAAGATTCGGGTTCGAGTCACGGCAAGCTGTTTCCCAGGTACAATCTTTTTCTTTTAGGTGTCAGCGCTCAGAACTTACAGTCCTGCCGTCTGATCATTACATTAACTTCACCCACCAACAACATTTAGAACGGCCTCCTTCCTTGTAACTTCCGTATATAGCGATCCTTATTGAGCATGATAGTTAGGGGGGAGCGATCACGTCCGCGAGAAAGCAAACGATTATTGACTCCCTTCCCCTCCCACTCCCTCGCTTTAAATACATGCCCTTTTGGACATTAAACATTTATACAATGCTTGGATAGCTGATGTTGCCAGCTTCCGCCACAGTTGAGTAATCGAACGCGTTTATCAGCGCGTATTTAAATCCTTCGGCGTTCGGTAAGTTATTTTACCATGTCGTTAGTCCAGACGAAAACTGACACAGCTCCAACAACACATAACTGAACATGTGACACTGTTCTCCATTCACATGATCATTACTCTGCTCTGAATAAATGTGACACTAGCGCTTCCTCACGGCTAAGAGTCTAATATTATTTGTGATACTTTTTCTGTTCAAGCAAGTATCGTTCAGCAGATTCGACGGCCTACACCTGTACAGGACTCAGAAGTAGTATTTTCTAAGTTGTGAAACTTTTCTTCCGAACTAACAGTCTACTTAATTATGCTTAATCGTGCGTGATGTCAAAACCGCGCTTGAAAAACCCGCTTTGTGCGAGGGGTTACCGTATAACACGCTACAGCCTGATCCTGCTGACTTCGACTCCGAAAACTGAGGCACCAATGTCCTCCGACACTTTGGTGCCCACCTACAAGAAGACAAGTTGTCATAACCCAGAAACCCGTAATACGAATTGATATTTGAAACTTGCAAGAAACATAAGTCTTCTAAAATTCTGAAATAATACAATTATAAATAGATCTAAAGCTTAGCTGAAATAATTTATGACTACTCCACTCGAATGTAAAATCCTCCCAACTGTCACATCTGAAAGACAGTGGCTACAAAGCTCTGTTGCTCTGGGCCTATTAAACTTAATCATGAGCAAAGTCCTGCAGACCGCCAGACCTCTACTTTGCCTTTGGCTGGATATTAAAATTGCTCCGGTCAAGTTCCTCTTTAGCTGGATACAAGAAAGAACTCAAGGCTATTCGACAGCTCAAAATTTCAAAGCTCTCCATAACATATTAAATATAATTTATTAAAAATATAAGAACCATTTAAATCTTCTTGTGTTGTAAATGTAAAAGAATATAGGAATATGATAAGCTCATGTTCAGTCATTTAGCTTCTCACCAGAGGATGACAGGAATGGAAATTAATAATCCAATGAAATTATACATTCAATGACACGATGATCAAATAGCCGTACATGATAATTAGCCCGCTACATGCACACAGCAATAGCAGACATCAAGGCCAATGAAGCTAGCCTAGATCATATAAAGCAGCAGAGGCACATTAGGAATAAGTAACTTCATGTTCATGCAAAAATTTTTAATGACTGTGTACTGTTTGGGACGACGACAACAACAACAACACTGATGTTTTCAAAGTAAATACAATACACACTGTCAAAAAACTTCGAAAAAATTTTGCTACATTTCGGTATTTTTTTATTCCAAATACCATCAAACACCAGACAATCAACAATTAGGTGTACTTATTTCCTACACTACTGGTAGGCTTATGTCTGTTACCACTCGTTGAAGAATTTTATGATCGATATATTTAAACATAGGTTGAAGGAATTCTAAAATGGGATGCCGAGGAAGATATTTGGGCCTGAGGAAGGGGAAAGTAATAGGAAGCTAGAGAAACACTGCATAAATGGGAGCTTCATGATCTGTACCCATCGCCAAATTTTGTTAGGTTAATCAAATCAATGAGGCCTTAAGTAGACGGGGCAAGTGACAATCTTGACAGTCCGACGAAATACAGATTATTGGTGGGGAAACCTGAAGGAATAAGACAACTTGGCAGACCTAGTCGTAGGTGGGAAGCTATTAAAATATACCTTAAAGAAAATGAATGCGAGACCATGGACCGGATTATCAGGCTTAAGGCAGGGACAAGTGAGACTCTTACGGACCTAAGAGCTTCTCATGGATTTACAGAATTCTTGTTTTAGAACAACTTGGAAGCACTGCCTCACTAGTTGAGTTGATGTCTGGATTGAGTTAGCAATTCATTCAAAGCATTATATTAATAAAGTAATTTTTACCGGAGAAATAATGCTAATTATGAATAGGGGCCTAATGCAGTTTTACTAGTCTTGACTTCGAATTTACAAATCAAACATTTGCGGACACCACAGGCCACAAGCATGAGAAATAATAGTAATTCCAAGCGATTTTACATCGTGGTCATTACAGATATACTCGTGTCTACTGCCTAGTGGACTTCTGGCAGAGACGGAAAACACTGTGCATTCGCCATGCTGACACGTTTGAAACTGACAAGTCACATTTATAAATATATGTACGTTAGACGAGAAACGAAAGAAAACTGGGAGACACTATATTTATTACACGTAAACGGAATCGTTTATGGTTCTGCAGATTACCACAAAGCACCTTTCGTCCTTCTGGAAAAGGCAGATTGCAAGCTTATGTAAAGCGGGAAGTGAAAAGGGTAAGGTGATGGAAAGTCGACTGTTTCAGTATGAAGGAGAGGAAAGTATTGGGGAATTTACTACATTAGAACGGACGTCTGTCATTAGCATTGTTGACGGCGGTTGGGGCAGAATTTTGAAAATGTGGAGAGGACTACAAGAGGGGGCGAAATTTTGTCTTAAGAAAGGTGCATGAAAAACAAAATACGACGCAGACGTTGAGGTGAAAACTCCTGATTTGATCTAGGTCCGAGGAAGACCACGAAAATCTTTGATCGAGACAGCTTGTGGAAGCTATCAAGCTGACATTCAGGTACACGATACCTAACGACACTTCATATGTTTGTGTGGTAGCTTCATTAAAGGAAATACAATTTTGTTCTGTGGAGATTTGTTTACTGTCTGCTCCTTAGGACGGGGAGCAAATAGTTGGAGTGACACAACAAATGTCTTATGTCAGTCGTTAGTTACCCTGGTCGCCATTACTAAGAGTTTTATACACCAAGAACTTTTTCCACATTCAAGTTTGACTGTTAGATATTTTGAGAATCTTAAGACTTCGTTGCTCATTTAATTATAGAACATGTAATTTGTCTACACTTTCTCATTTCTGGTCGTCTGTGTTTCTTCAGGGTTCCGATATGATCCAGCGTAGAAAACTTATCTATATGCTATGTAATGCACCATCGGAATGCCCCCAGACGATTGCAACGTCAAAAGACATATTTAATCTGCTGTTAAAATATTTTTTGAGGTAGATATGATAAGGTGTCTGAAGACATGTTGTGTAAGTAAATAAGGTTACTCTCCAGTCGATACATATTACAGTTACGGTTACTAGTGGTCTGGATTAATCTACTCTCAATTAAAATTAGCATTACGTATCTGCCAATACATTAATTACGATTCCTAGACAACATGCGCTGTGCTACAGATCTGAAGGTCGCTGGTTCGATCCCAGCTAGTGTCAGTGGATTTTTCGTTGACATAAAATCCTTCCGAACGCACTATGGCCCTGGAGTCGACTCAGCCTCTAACAAAAATGAGTACCAGGAGTATTTCCTGGGAGTAAAGGCGGCTGGTGCGTAAGGCTGACAACCTGCCACCATCCTGTGCCGTTGTCACGAAATCTGGGAACCTTAACTTCCTAAGAACCCTCAGGGTCTGTCCAGGCCTGTAATGGGACCGCTTTACTTTACCTTTACTTTTACACAATATGACTATCTTGCAAGTACTATCGGGGATCGTGATATTTATCACACATGGGGTTTTGGAGGCTTCACACTCTACAGACTTGATTTGCTGCCCTTGCTAACTGCTTAACGTGATTTTTTATTCATGACTGTATTCTCTGTTTGTGTAGCGGTTTAATTAATGTTATTTTCTTAAGGACTGTATTTGAAACGCCTGTAATTAACTGATATGCGTCTCAGCAGCATCGTCTCAGATGGGGGAGGCGCGAAACCTTGTGAAACTGAGCACAGATTTATAGACAGCCAGTGCTGGAAGATTTATTTAACATAGAATAGAACTTGATGGAAGGCATCACGATGTGCTAGGGATATACTAAAACACTAAATGTTATACGTCAGCACAACTATTTTTATTATACAAGACTACATGTTTCCACCTTTTTAGCGGTCAACTTCAGGCCTTCTAACAGATTGAGTCAACAGATGCTGTATACATCCCAACATGTACATAGCATCTGTTGACTCAATCTGTTAGAAGGCCTGAAGATGACCATTTAAAAGGTCGAAACATGTGCCCTTGTATAAAAAATAGTTGTGCTGACGCATGATAATTAATGTTTCAGAATAGAACTGTCTTAGTTCGCCACTGAGGACAAGAGACATGTGAAAAACGCATTGTGTGGCAGATCTAATCTATTCTAATGTCATCACAAAATATTATGTTCGACTGGTCCGCCATATTATTTCATTACAGTGTTTAAGGGTGGCCATTGCAGGGGTATTAACGTAATCGTTTGGAAAATAGTGTAGCAGTACATTAGTTAGTATTAATCTTATTTTCGCGACTGCTGCATCTAGACTTCCTGGCCGAGCACTGATATACATGTATGATCAGCAGATAGTGAGGTGGAGAGGTTATTGTCATTTTCAATAGACCGAGTACAGTTAGTTTAAATACTGAAAATTCTGTGTTCGATTAAACTGCCCTGGAGACCTCTGCTTCGAATGGGACGCTGGCTTGAAGATCTTCCGAGCATTACAAAAAACGGCAGGCTTTGGAGTTGATTGCCCATGTAATGAGACAGATTTACTGCTTTAACGTGCTAGTATTTTGCAACTAGCCCAACTGTGCGTACTTTATCAAATGCTTTTTCAGTAGCTGTAATAAAGCCATTATAGTTCTGTTATTGTTGAAGTCATGGTTGAAGCACTTTGAGTCCCTTAATAATGTAAGAGTTGAAAATATCTTATTTTGAAACCGGATTAGTCGCCTCCAATAGCTCTCAGTTTCCAATGTTGAAAATCTGGAATTCTTCACATTACAGAGAGAATTTAATAAGCTTACTGGTCTATAATTTGGTGAGGTGTCGTGGTATTTGCCCGGTTCGGGTGCATAATAACCTCAAAATCTCTCCATTTTGCAGGGAAATAATTTTCTCCAAACTTATTATAGAGTATTTTAGCAGTATGTGTGAGGAATAGTTGTTGTAAATTTAAGAATCATATTAAGAATCCCTTGCTCTTTATGAGGTGGAGGATTAAGCTCTTCAATTTTCAGAGAAATTTATAGGCCTGGAAAACTCTTCTACCAAATGATGTTGCAGAAGGATATTTGCTACCTCCTCAGTGCTTGCTGCAAATTATGTTAGTTTCGACAGTTTTCCATGGAGACTCCACTTGTGTTAGAAAATTAGTTTCAACAGTTCACCATAGATATCTCTACTATGGAGCCAAGAACGCCAATTTAGAATATTGTACCACGAAACAAGACGCGTATGTCCTCGAATTCTGGTAGATTCACCCTACTGCACACATGACGGTTCATCGAGCTGAGATAATATTTAATACTAGACAAAAAGTCAATAGTCTACTGCGGAACAACCGACTGTACTCCACGGTTAACGTAGAGAAATAAACGATTTATTTACATGAGAATTTTTTATCCGGTTTTTGTACATAATTCTAGAGCACGTTTGGCCTTCACTCCCACGTGAAACTTTTCCCCAATGAAGTTGATTAATAATTAGTATAATACTTTGAACTAATTGACCCAAGTGTCCAAGAGTGAAAGGATATAAGACAAACTCGGGTAAATAAATTCAGAATTGTTGCAAAAAAAAATTACAACTCGACAAGCACGTGCAGGCAATAATATGAGGCACGTTAAGTACAAGTATGGTTGATTAAGAATCAGGGGTTCTTACAAAGGTGAAGATGAATGTTCAGATCTTATGGGATACGACGCTGTGAGGTTGGGTGCGTTTTCGTACATTCCGAAGTGATCACAGCGCCCTCATATTTAATGGTCAAGCATTCCATGAAGAGGAGTTTAATTTAACTTAATTTAATGTCTTATTGATGCTGCACGTTGGACAGAGATAGGCAGTACGTGGTCGGCAGGCCGCATGTGGGAGGTCTGTCTCAGTCACAACGTTCCTGTAAGTAATATCAATATTTACACGGTTCTTCCTTCAGACAAAAGGATTAGGCTACCATAATATTGTGAGACAACTTATGGGATTGCCTTTTCAAAGGTCTCCTTCAACATTTCTTTTCTACTTGAGACCCGCACGCACAATACTAGGTAGTCTGGCGTTGTCTGTTTTCCACAAGTGCTTTCTCCTATTTAACATACGCGCAAGTTTCTCGATACCTTCCGCTACGAGAATAATTCCCAGCACTTTCCTACTTATTTCATTATGTGCAAATCTTGTCACTGATCTACTGAACCCAGCAAATTCTTTCAAACACCTTAATAAAGCGAAAACGATATTTTCATCGTCGTGTCTGTCTGCGCGCCCTTCCATCTGTCTGTCTGTCCGCATGGAACAATTAGCCTCCCAATGGACGGAATTTCATGAAGTTTAATACCCGAGGAATTTTCAAAAATCTGTTCAGAAAATTAAATTTCCATTCAAATCTGACAGGAATAACAGGAACTTTAAATGACGATATATGTTCATTTATGACAACATTTCGTCGAACTCTTAAAATGAGAAAACTCTCAGAAAAAAAAATTAAAACACGCGGTTTATGTTCCACAAATTTTGACGGAAATGGTGCCCTTTACGAGATAATGTGTAAAAACATAGACGATGCAGACAGGCTACAGACGACAATAAATTGCGGCGCAGAAAAGATGCGTCTTGCATGCCGGATGACTAAATCAAACACACACACATACACACACAATTATAACGTTTAACACCTATTGCCTTTCCACCGCAACAATGGTTAGGTGAAGGCACCTCATTGTTAAGTTTATAGTACACTGCCTGCCTTGTTAACATATCTTCGTACTTACACCGCAGTCTCGCAGATTACCTTCTCTGCACAAATACTCCAACCACAAAACTGCACACATTTCTCACTTCCCTGTGTGTTGCACGTCCCGCCCATGTTTTCTCCTTGACCAGCACTAATTACGTTTCACGTAGAGTGCACTTTCAATACCCTGATAGCCTAATGTTTCATTTCGCCAAAGGAAAGTTCTACGATACATTATAACCCTATTCAGTGAATGACGTACGTAGTATGTGACTGCAGACAGCGTATCGCTGAACGCAGTGACCTCACGTACCAATGTTGACAAATGTTCTGCTACATAAACTGTAACAAAATTTAATAACTGTTTAGTACTGTATTTTTTATTTGTTTCTTCGTTCCGTTTATAAGTGAATATCATATTTTAGGCGCATTCACGAATTTGTGGTTTGCCTAATAAATTCGCTGGTCTGTCCAGCCATCTGTATACAACAAACAACTCAAGAATTGAGGAACGGGGGTTTCATCGAGTTTAATGTTGGAGAATTTTGCGGAAACTTTCGACAAACTTCAGTTTGGTTAAAAGTTGGACAGAAATAACGGACGCGTTATACGGAGACCTATATGCATTTCTACATGCATGGCGAGCCTACACGGCTCTTCCTGTCAGAACTCCATCGAGCAGAGTCCTGCCTGAGAAGCTAACAGCTCCTTAGCTAGTGAACAAATTCCCTGCATTTTAAGGAACCCGAACACTCATTACCATATATAAAATAACCTCCCAATTTCCCCTATTCTGAGCCAAATCAATCCGGTCAACGCCCTCCCAACCGATTTCTTCAATATCTATTCTAATACCGTCCTCAAATGAACACCTAATTCTTCCAAGTGGCCTCTTTCTTTCAGGTTTCCCATTGAAATCCCCGTACGCACCGTACGCACCGCTCTTCCCCACCATACGTTCCATACGTCCCACCCCATTCCAATCTCCTTGATTAGATCACACGAATAACGTTTGGTGAGAAGTACGAATCATACAGCACCTCTTTACGCAATTTCTTCTAGTCTCATGTTACTCTTCCCTCAGCCAATGTTCTTCCTTCAATGTGAATCAGAAATCTTCACACCCATGTCAAGCAACAAGCAACGTTATAGTTATGTATATTTTAATGTTTATATTTCGGTACAGCAAAAGGGAAGAAAAATTATTCTGTACCGAAGGATAGCAGGTATTCATTCTCTCAGTTTAGTCTGCTCTTAATTTATTTTTTCATGAAGTTTTGATTTGTTAGACTTGCCAACAAATATTTGAAATTTGTCACATTTTCAAAGCATTTGTTACCTGTCCTTATGTTATGATGGTATCGCATATCCTTTTTGACGAAACATGAAAGTATAGGACTACTTTCTCAGCATTGACTTCTAGACGAACCTCCATACCAGCGACTAAGAGGGCTTGCACTTTCTGCACAGTTCTGCTGTTTTCGGCCAGCAGCATAACATTATCAACATAGGCTAAGAATCACACGAAACACACAAATACACTCTTTGGACAAAATACAGAGTGCTTATTGTTACACACGCAGTATATATACTAATCCTTAGGCTTGGTAGCGTAATTCCATCACAAATTAATTTTATCAACAAATTCGTGATAAATTCCAATATACTTTGTACAAATTATATCCACTTAATTGCATTCAATGTCCAAAATGATTAACAATCAGTTTGTATACCCCTGTACCAGCAAATTATAATTCCTTTGCTGAAGCACTCACAGAACTTAACCTTTCACATTAAAGTTTTAATACCAAGAAAGCTTTTTTCTTGACATCATCAAGAGTAACATTTAAAAACCGAATAGTGTAGGCAAGTAGAATTATCTGCAACATGAATATTTGACAAGACCTCATTATGTACTGGACACCGATACTGCGGCTTTTATATTTCCCTTTCATCACTGGCGCGTCATTACCTTGCAAGTTTCTCTGCCGTAGATGTTCGATCTTTGCGACGAACTGAAGGTAATTTCTAGAACCCAAGACAGTTTAATTACTTCATTTGGACTTATGATTAGCAAGATGTACCTCTTCACTGCCGCATTTATAAACCGTTGTGAAGATTCGGAACACTTCTGAATCAGGTTTTTTTTATAATCAGATGTGTCTCAGTGTTTCATATTTCAATAATTAACTTCAGTTGTAATTGCTCGTGTGGAGAAAAAAGTAATACATGACGCCATAAACGAAATAAATGACAAGCGATTTCGTTCTGTACAGTTTTCGATAAAAACTGCTTTATAACAGGATTGCAAATGAACCCAACTGAACGGTTGGCACACCGATTAATCTTCAGTAGGCTCCGAGTTCGAGTACCCGTCCTGATATCGACTATTCTATTTGAAAGCTTTCTTAGTCATTCTCACTTTCAGGTAAGGGTCGATAATTGTCTTACGTTACGCCACGACTGATCTGTTGCACATTCTTTCGAGTTCATTATTCTCAAATCTTTCTATCATTCAATGCCATATACTCTTATTTCTTTGAAGCGCTTTAAATAAATAAACAAATAAATAAATAAATAAGGCAACGTGATCAACTTCATGCTACCTGTCGTAGCGCTTGCACAATGTTGCCCGAATTGGTTATACTCCAGTCTTTCAGGTTTGTCATTGTAATAACATTTCTATTGTTCCCGTTACCGAGGTTGGAATCAAACTCATTACTATTTAAGTATGAGTTAGATAATTTCATAAGTAAGCCACTACAGAACCCAGAACGCGATATCAGATAACTTTGAAAATGTTGTGATTATCACATTACCTCAGACAGTGGACATTTTAATCTTATGTCACCCGCTTACATTTAAACACGTTCCCCTTAAATATCACAAAACAGTTATCTTTGTTTGTTTGAATAAAGGTTGACCAGCTACATGACACTTGCTTTATTATGTACTGCTCAACATGTTTCAGACGTTAATACGTCCATCTTCAGGAGCTGGCGACTACTTGTTGCGTTATTGTGTAGGCTGACTTGAGGTGTGCTGGTGTTATGTAGCGGGATTGTCTGTTGGTGATGTGGTATCGGAGTGCAGGCTGAATCACATCACCAACAGACAATCCCGCTACATAACACCAGCACGCCTCAAGTCAACCTACACAACACAACAAGTAGTCGCAAGCTCCTTAAGATGGACGTATTAACGTCTGAAACATGTTGAGCAATATATAATAAAGCAAGTGTCATCAAGTTGGTCAACATTTATTTATATATCAAGATGATGCACGGTCCAATACGCATAAAAAATGTTATCTTTGTTGTTAATGAATACTTTGTTTGTGTTCTATAACGTAACAACCACGTGTCTAAATGTCACTTAGGCGCGTCAACATTGCTGTTACCTAGGTGTGGGCCTGTCCGACGTAATTATATTCCTCACATCATTCAATAATGCCCTGAAAAGACAAACTAAACCCCTTAACTTAGGGTTAATAATTACGCACACAAATTGATTTCTAAGCAATAATCCAAACGCCAAGAAGTGAGGTTTATAAGTAGGCTCTTATTTTTTCCTAACAAAATTCAACAAATCGGGACTTATGTTTTGAACAGACTACTCTTACTGTATTAGCAAGTAACTGTAACATCTAGGAATTCAAAAATCCATTACCGCCACAAGAAAAGAACGCCATCGAATTGTATCTTCAGCAATATCATTCAAACCGCATCACCAGAATGACTGCAGCTTATATGAGATGTGGCTAACAAATAATGTGACTACTTTCCAAAATATTTCCTGAATGTAACTATTTTACGTACTTATTATCCCCTTCAAAGTACTTTCCACGCAGCTCTCTGTAAGGGCCTTTCATGCCATGAAGTAGGCCCTGATTTAATTTAAGCGACTCTGCTGTTTTCTTCATACACCTCACCCAACTGGCAATTTTCTTCAGTCTCACAAGAAACTTAAATGTCTACTCGTTGCTCTGCTGTCATCAAGCATCACCACGGAAGGTTATAATAAACTATTACTCGGCACTGCGTCAGCGTAACGGAGCGTGGTTTGGCACACGCATGGCGAAGATGGTGAACGGTCAAGGTCAGTAGCTGTGCGCATTCTCGGTATTTAAAAGCGACGCGTGTTGTACCCAAGAAATTTCCAAGAAAAATCGTGGGGGTGTGTGTGTGGGGGGGGGGGGGAGTTACTGGAGGGTCAACCAAACTACACAGCCAGTCTTACCTGCTTTTGAATGATTATAACTGCCTCCTGAAAATATTCAAGGTCATGAGAGAGTATGTGTTGTATTTTAATACAATACAAGTTTTAAATGATTCATGATCAATTTTAAATGATTTATGACCACGCATTGATGATTCATTATGATAAATACGACAAACAAGTGCGTATACAGATATGAAAATTTGTTTTACTATAAACAGCGTAGCGTCCCACGTGTTTCGGCCGCCAATTGTGACCACCTTCAGGAAGGTGTTCTTTGAAAAATATATTACATAAAAGTCTAAATAATTTAATTTACATATATAAGAAGGCGAATTTTAAATTAAAGTTTAAAATCTGCGTTAAAGTATAAATTATTGATACAATTGTTTGTGCTGAATTTCATGTTGATATACTGTGTACGTGGTGACACCATCCATGGTGTAGGTGGTGGTGTGTCTGCTGATTACATATCTGTACATGCCCCTGTAGGTCGTATTTCTCGTAAACTTTTCGACTCTTCCAAGAGAAGAGAACATTTAACAAGGGAACTGTAGTGCACCTCAGCATCTGCCTATCAAAATCTGAAAATGGTAAATGGCAAATGATCCCCACGACAGAACGAATTCAACAGTGCGTAGCAGTGACAGCATAATGCCTTCTTATGACGTTTCAAGTGGCTTCAAAACCATTTGTGCAGTTTTTAACACACAATGATATGCCGACTGCAGACAGAACTTCTTGAATAGCTGTAATACCTATGACTGGTGGATCAGTGGGCAGATGTAACTGCTGTGGGAATGAATTTGTATTGCGTTTGTAAGTTCACTGACTCATACGTACTACGTAAGTACCTCTCTAACTACCCACTTACGCACATTCATATACACGCGAATATGCACGCACACACATACACACATACATGCATATACACATACATACATACAAACACACATATACACACATACATACATACATTACATACATATATACATACATACACACACACACATACATATATACATACATACATAACTTACATACAAACAAACAAACAAACATACATACATGCATACATACATAACATACATACATACATACATAACATACATACAAAACATACATACATAATATACATACATACATACAAACATGCATGCATACATACATATATTACATACATACATAATAATCTCTTCCAACTAATGAAACTTTGAAACTCAACTAGATTACGATCTCATGAGTATTTGTGAATTCGTCCACCCCATAAGGCAAATTGATTGTCTTTGTTTGATTGTAATTTATAATAGATCTATCCTAATAAGGCATTAAAGAGAAGATATACAGTCTTGGAAGTCTGCAATTGGAAAGTCGGCTTAATTGGTTTTATTTAGAACTGTACTGCTGACTATTCATTCACAAGTCAACAGATTTTTGTCTCTCTTCCCACCTCTAGGTGGTTGGTTGCCATGATGTTCACAGATGCTATTTGTTTTTGATAATACTATATGCCAGCTATTGTCTGTCTTTATACAAAACAATCGCCTTGAATATGGGATAAGAGCCAACTGGAGGGACACCTTGCATAAACACCCCCGACTACTACCATTGCCCAATACAGTAACAGAAAAACAGATGTATTACCACCCAATTATTCGTATAGTTTTACCAATGGGTAACGCCTTGTGAAGAAGTTACTGTTAATAATATAAGTGTAATTTACTTTGCTTTAAAACTGGAATTATATCATTGTATCGTTAATGTCCTATGAAATGAGGCATTCTATTTACTTCAACACTTTTATTGTTTAACAAAACATTAGCCCGTTTAACATCATTTTAGAACATTCCAATATCAGACATTAGTCTTGGTGCTACAATAAACTTGTTTCTGTACCATGAAGGCAAAATGTGAAGGAACTGAGATATAGCTCCATGCATTCTTAACTTCAGCACTAGACGAATATTGGTGGGCAACTTCACGTCCGTGCCGCTTTACCCCTAATAACAGATATTTCACCCAACAAACAGGTGGCTGGGTGAGCACCAGAATCGGTCTGGAAGCTTCGAAGGAGACAAAATCCTCTTCCCATACAGGGAATCGAACCAAGTTTCTTAGGTCGTCCAAAGTGTGGCCTAGTCACCATATAGTTATGGCGTCACAATCCGTAATCCACTGATTTAACAGGAAGTTCCAGGTTCTGATCATCTTTCCCCTATTTCCGTCAGCTACATTACATGTGTAACTTTTGTTTACCTTAATGCACATCCTTGTTTTAATCACTGTTGGTTAATATTCCATCTTCACATTATTTCGTTTTTCTGTGTCAAATGTATACGAATATTTTACACGTAAATTATTTGTGTGTTTCTTCTGCCTATCCTTTTCGTACACACGTTTTATAAAAGCACCCAAATGCTTGCATCAGTGTTCAGGATTATGCCTATGTTCCATATTTTTACAATATAGCCTAAAGATTTAAAGTGGACCTGTCGTGCGCTGTTCTGCGACATGTAAGGAGTGGAAACAGGAGTAAATATTCCATTTTTTTTCGATTATGTGTTCAGTGGTAAACATGACATCTTTGTAGCCACATCTTCTTTGAAATCACGCTCATTTTCTTCCGTTTACTTTTCTAAATACGGAATAAACCGGTTAAAATGACATCTGTTTAAGCGACATCTCGTCTATACCGTCAGATATTCTATGATATCAATTTATTCCTTACTCTTTACCATAACATTACACTCCTCGGTAAGAACAACACTCGTTTATAACGACACAAAATATTCAGTCCCTACTTAAACACTCTATTGTCCAACTAATGCACAATATATAATATGTAGACAAAACTAAAATTATAAAATATTTAAAAACGCTCCAACATTTTTCGGATCACAGATGATCCATCATCAGGGAGCCTTGTACAGTGTTTGGCTAAAATTTACAGGTATGATTCTATTGTGTCCGTTGACATGGACAAGGTCGGTGTTATGGTAGCACATTCTGACCCGTTGTGCGTGTGTGTAGTTCACTGTATATGAAGGCACTCATGTTGGAGCACTTTTAAATATTTTATAATTTTAATTTTATCTACATGTTACATACTGTGCATTAATTGGATAATAGAGTGTTTAATTATCACAGATGCACGGCGCAAACATGAAGATTCAGTCCCCACGTTGACGTTATAACCGATTCGACTGTATTTACTTCTTGTCGAAATCTCAGAAAGTTACACTGAGGCGGCTACTGACAAGGTTTTAGGCGCATTTACACACTCGCAAAAAAGAGCATGTTACGTTCGTCATGTCTTCCGTGTGTCGGTATGTGCCAGTTCGGCTCATACTCGACGGATTTTCGTGGAACTTCAAATTGGGGGCGTTTATAAAAACCTATCGAGAAAATCCAGCTTTGGTTACAATCGCACAAAAACATCGGACACTTTATATGAAGACCTAAGTACGTTTTACTGTTTCCGGCGAAACGAAAGTGCCATAAAAGCGTAGTCATCGAGTGAAATTGCATCAGGCTTATAGGATAGCGGCGGAGGTACAAACAATACGCGATCACACTACAGTCTTAGGTTATACAAAACCTGCGTATCTAGTTCTGCTAAAAATCCGAATGCTTGGTTACTCTTTTCGTGTAATGGTGTCACTACTGAAGGAACTGCAGTACTTCACCTTACGATACCGTTACTGTTCTACTGAAGTGTCTTGTTAACATATCAACACATCTGTGCTGAAATTCAGGTAAGATTTCCATAAAAGATATTCGTTGATAGGCAAGCTTCCTATACACAGGCGACTATATGACTGTCCACTAATGCTAGTACCTAATTCTCCAGTACCTTTATCCGTTAATCAACATCGATAATACAGGATTTCACACCTGGTCTTTTTGCGAGGAACCTTACACGAATCTGCACCTGGGCCTGCTTCTTTCGTAAGCTCATCACACTAGCTACCACGACCTCCACCATCTCTATTCTATCGCGACTGGCATAAAGGCCTTTAACGGACAAGCAACCTGCCCAAATATTTGTTATCCAGCTGGTTTACAGGGTAGAAGTTTGAAGCAGTCAAGAGTCACTTCTTTCCACACACAGATAATATAAAGATAATGTTTCTGTATCCACATGATTGTTAGTCATTTTAATTTAAGCCTCTGCGCTTGTACATATAAGCATACGCGTGTTCTGTATACAGACAGAGCAAGAAAAATCTGTGTTTATTGTTATTGTTAAAGTACAGATGGTATACTAATAAGCAGATGCAGGCAGCCGATGAGGGGTGAACCTCCACATCGGGAACCGTACGAGGGCTAAGAGGATCTCAAAGTTCAAACCGAGCTTGTTACGACATATTCCACGTCACCGGGAATTTTGCAAACAGCGTCAGCGCCATATTAAAGCTGCGTCATAAAGAAATTATCAGAAGACTAAATTTGGGGGATGCTCTATACCATTCAGTTCAGAATCTTCTCTCTTCCCATTTGCTACCTGAATACGGTAATGTAGATGGGCGAGGCAGGTAAGCATTGCAGAAACGCGTAATAAAATCCTCCGGCGATAAAGCCTCCAAGGCGTGAAACTGACCACTCACCTCCATCCAATGCCGAGGTTATGAATAAATGGACGTATACCTCCCGTCCCCATACGTCTTTATAGCATGCACAGCAACAACCCTACCTTTACTTTCATAATAGGGAATAACAACGTGTCGGAAGCAAGAAATTTTGAGTTGGGGGATGACGTCATTATCGAAGTACAGAAGCCACAATAAGCATTATTAAACATAGGCACAGTTTTGTCCATAATATTAGTATCCTGGCAGTAGTAAATACACGGCTAATGACAAGTTTTTAGACGAGAGCTGGGCGCTTCTGGGATATTACGCAACGTTTAGTGCTATAGTGGTAATTACCAATCTACGGCGCGTGATGTCCCAGACGACAGCACGTCTCGTCTTCATCGCGAAGGAAGCCTGAAACCAAGCAAATTGTTATATATTGCACTGGATATTTTTAATGCCATTATCAAAACCATTCCAAAAAAAAAATAGGTAGCAGTTATGTATAGGCTGCATGTTTGTGCGTCAGACACATACGTCTTGCCCCCCCCCCCCCCCCCCCCCCCCCCCCCCCCCCCCCCCCCCCCCGCCCCTCCGTGTTACCGCAGGCTGTCATCAGTCAC
>Ga0131853_10004563_pt1 | contig 24822 bp, 10 predicted proteins | sample TergutLab28metaG_FD_92764 | JGI IMG/M metagenome (GOLD analysis project Ga0131853, IMG submission 92764) | Labiotermes labralis P1 segment gut microbial communities from Petit-Saut dam, French Guiana - Lab288 P1 (version 2) (version 2) | ecosystem: Host-associated > Arthropoda: Insects >...
GCATCTATGCTTATGATTTTACCAGTTTCCTTCCTGCATATAATTTGCTGTATGAATTATTTGTCCAACAATAATCAAACCTTCATTATAATCAAAGGTTCACTCATTATGCAGACTGACACACAGTAGCTATGTACATTTAAATAATTATATCTAAAATAATTATTTTCAAATTTTTCTGCATTTGCAAAGTGAGAAGGCATGTCACTAGTATTTCTTCCCACATTTTAAACATTTGTAAAAACTGTTGTTAGTTTCTAATTGTAAGTTATTGATAATGAAACTGGATACTGACAACACAAGCCTGTGACCATAAGCACAAAGTCAAAAAATTTAAAAGATTTATTAATTTGCCATGACAGTAATTACATAAATCAACAATTGGATAAAGGCAAAATGGGTGACTAAAATCTGCACATACCTATCATGAGTAGACCTCCATTATTTCGCTGACTGATAACATTACTGTACTGGTGACTGCCACCTGGTGATGGAGAGCTACCTCTGAACCGAGAGTGGGGTGCATCAACCTCATCAATTGATGCTGTAGTAGTTTTGGTACTGTTATGTTGGTGCACTGTTGACTGATGATGCAACAATTCTGAAACCAAGCAGTCTTATATATAAAATCCTTCTGTACACTTTTGTCCTTTTTCTGTTTCTTTTGTTCACTTGTCTGGTCACAAGGTTGATAATACAAAAGGGATCTACGTCCATTATTACTTCATTGTTAAAATATTAATATTATCACTATGAAGTTCCACAACTGTAAAGAATGGAAAACTGGTCAAAATATATATACATCAATAAGACTGTCACAAATTTGCAATTTCAGTACTCTAGAGTTGATTCTAAGTTAAAACCATGGAAGAAATTAATATTTTTTGGCAATATTCTATGTAAAAGTATTAATTATTTAGTAATTGTTCATTAATAATTAATAACTGTAGCTTAATGTTAAGGTGACTGGAACATTATGTTACCACAGAACTGTGCTGTGACTGACGATGTACATGTTGCTTGCAAATTTGCTACCATGAAGTAGGGAGCCAAACTGTTGTGTACCATGTATGTCCCTTTCTCAGTAACTTCCCCATCCCAAATGCTGTGTGAATACAGTCATTATGACACAGTGCTAAGACAACACCAGCAAGCATGGTGGACTAAAGCTCTTAGTTAACTGTGGTTTTCATCAGGTGGGCTCTTGAAACACTTTTTACAGATTCAGTCATGCATGATATCATGGCAGTATTTAAGGAATGCTTTGTGAATGACTCTTCCCCAAGTGACACTGTTGTATTGGGTCTGAAACATGATATGTAACAGATAGAAAATGCTATGAAAGAATTCTTTGCAGAAAAATTGGACCCATTTTGTTGTAGCAGCACCATATAAACTATCCCCCAAAAACAGTCAATAAGATCATTGAAACATGGTACAATGAATCAACAGAACAGATGAAGAAGGATCTTCAGCTGAGAATATGATATTCTGTTTGTGTTACCAAATAAAGTTTAATGGAAAGGAGGTGAAAATGATGTGAATTTTTTGCCCAAGTAATCCCATAAAAATATGATATTTTGGGGTAAGGACAACCCATATTCACTGCAGAAGTGAAGCACGATTCTGTATGTTATGATGTGACCAGAAATTACAAATGCAATTTCTCTGGCTGCTATTTGTTGTTGTTGTTGTTAATTTTTTGGGCCTGTAAATGGCACCATGATTTTAGACATCTTGAGAAAGTGGCCCACACTGCAGTTTACTCAAGCAGGGATTCTGGAAGCTGTGTAAATTTTAAGAAAAAAATGGCAATTTCTCTTATGTTGCTCTAATGGCATGACATTATTTGACATTTTTATAATAATGATTTAGTCATGAATCAGCATAGTCATCTGTTCCTATACAATGATTAGTGCAAAGTCCAGGCCTGACAATTCCAACCAGTCTTTGTGGAATGTCATATAAAGGATGGGAGCACCAGCATGTTACAGCATCAAGAACAGATTACAGGAAAAGATAATTACAGTGTTCCAACTTGTGTAACAATAGAGAAATGGAACAACATGTCAAAATAGATATGGTGACATATTTAATTGTGTCAAGGCAATGATAATCTTTATATATACCACCATAGAGCCTGTTTAGTTGTGCACATGGAGCTATGTAGTTGTGGGTTTAGGAGTACTGCAACTTTTCATCTGGCCTCCCAGAAGAACTGTTACTAAAATTAAATACATTTTCCAGAATCACACTTATGCTAAACTCACCATTTGTTCTTGCTTCTGATTTTTGTGTAAGGTTGGCCAAAGATTCCAGACTTCCATATGAGAGAAGTGACTTAGTTTTGGCAATTGCATCCCAGGAATCAGCTCTTAGGTTAGACCCACCTAACACTGAGGAAACTAGAAAAACATAAAGAATCAGTTTGATGAACCTACATAGGTTGAATGATCAATGAGTCATGTGACTGTGAAAAGTGATTTAGGCAAAGCAAGAATAAAAGACCTTATGAAAACATTCATTATAACAAAATAAAATACAACTTTTATTTTAACTTAACCCCTTCATTATTATGGCTGCAGTAACACACCCACTGCTTGTTATTCTTACAACCTGTTTCTGAACACACATGTTTCATGGTTTCATAGTCACAAAATAACAGTAATAGAGGATCAATTTTGCTTCCACTTTGCAATGCCTCCATACCAATTACAATGTTCTCTGTGTTTTGCTTTGTGAACTTTAAACCTGATGATAAAACTCACATTAAAGTCAGAGAATACAAAACTCAGATGTTTATATACTACAGTATGGCCAAGATGTTGTGATTACTTGTATGGCGACCTTAAAAACTCACATAATGTTTTTCTGATTACAATTCAACATTCTAGTGTTACTTAGTCCAAAATTATTAACATGTATTCAGATCACACAGCATATATAAGGGATGACTTTTACATAAGTTATATTAAGCTCCAGTATTAGAGGAGAACACGGGATAAATGCAAATGGGAAGAGGAAATGATGATTACGATGTATTTGGATCTTATATTTTGAATGGAAAGTAACTGAAATATAAATTTTTGATCAAAGAAATGCATCACAAAAATCAAGCTGTAGCAAACTGGAATGGAAACCAAAGTACTTAAGTTGTTAGCGTTTAAAAAACATGGCTCATCTTCAAACAACATTTTAATACCAGTAAAATTTATTGTGTGATGAATATTTTTAGTGAAGTGCTCAGAATTGGCAAATGCTGCATGTTTCAAAGACCTACATAATAAACATGTTCATTCTTAGGATTCTGACATTATGACACTTCCCAAAATTTGACGAAAGAAATTGTTGATTTAGGTATTGATGCTTAGAAATGTATAAAATTTCTATGACCTTCTGTTTTTGTCATTTTTTTACAGTGCATCATTTTAAAGTCTTGGTTTATATGCAATTCCACAATGCTTCCTTGACATTTACTGCAAAAACTGAGTTAATAAAATTGTTTGTATGCCATGTGTTGCCTTCCTTCACATAATTACATTATTTCCACATAATTTGCCAGCAACCAATCATACAGACATAGAAAAGCATGGAATAGCACTGAACATATTAGAATATAAGAGGACAGAATAAATTTCAGCAAAAAAGAAAGTAAGAAAGCAATCTTCAAATAAAATAAATAGCATTATCTTCAGAGAAAAATATTAACAGAAAAATGTGTGTGTGTGTGTGTGTGTGTGTGTGTGTTTGTGTGTGTGTGTACGTGTACATGTATGTATGGTGTTTGAATACATATGGTATTTTCTCTGTTTTAATGTCTTACCTCTGACATTTGAAGTGGTGTCTACTGCACTTCCTTTCCTGTCATCTAGAGCATCCACCGAACCTCTCCTTGTTTTACTACTTTCAAAATGTCTGCTTGTGCTCTCAAAGTGACTCCTACCATTGTGCTGAAATGTTGGACTGCTTACTGGGCTTGGCGAATGTTTAAAAACTAGTGGACTATGAGCGGGACTTGATGAGGATTTATAAGCATTTGAGCTATTTATTAATGGGCTTGAACTGGTTTTGAATCCTGTTGGGCTCTGCGATGGACTGGATGGCACTCTGAAAGTGGGACTGGCATTTGGTTTGTAAATTGGACTAAATGGTCTACTATGAACAGGACTGTCACGATACAGTGGACTATGAACAGGACTTGGTGAGCTATTGCTGATGATAGGGCTGGGTCCACGGCCATTAGTGAGACCATAGGATGGAGAACTAATTCGATCTTCTGTGATGTGTGTACGACTGAGGTGCTGGTCTATAGATGAGTGACTGTTTTCTGTAAAACCCAAATGCAGTCTATAAGCTTGAAACAATTTTGATAATAAATCTTCTTTATCTGTCAATAAGGTAGCAAGAGCCTTCATTACCTGTTCAGGTTTTCTTAAAATAAGACACTGAAATATAGAAAGTGCATCTATATTCATATAAACACCAAAACATTTAAAATTTAATGTTGCACAAAAATACCTGACGTGTTATGGTAATGTGATGTATAAATATTCTCATTACCCAGTATCACAGTTAGGTTAATGCTGTAACGTCTTACAATGATTGCTATATTAACTGTTGTCAAACAAAAGATCATTACTGGACACATGCTGCAAATAAATATGCTTTCAACAGCAGTCAAAGAAAACAGCAGCACACATAGACTGTTTCTTTTCTAAAAAACTGACCATGATAATGTCACAATCAGGTAGTAATAAAAAAGAATACTAACTACCAGGATTTAAACTGCAAGAATAGCAATAAAAAGACTTACACTCTTTGATTGTCAAATACATCTACACAGTTATTAAGAAATGTTACTCTATATACCTCTGATTCTGACACTCTTAGAGAAATATTAAGTATCCCAAGAAACATTAAGTATCAGGACAAAATATATTGCAGAATTCAGTACACATACTTAGTTATGTTTTAGCAGTCCATTCACAGAGGCTTGTTAATATCCATGTCACCCTTCGCTTATAGTTGCTTAATATTCCTTACTAGTTTTGTGCACTAGTGTTACCTCTAGAAGGTGCAGACGTTCATAAGTATAAAAAACTGAGTAAAATCTTTTCCACCCTTATGAAACATACAGTCTAGCAATAATTTTTCACTTATTATTGTAGCATATGTTCACTTTAAAAATTTGCAATTTTTCATGACTACATACAAAACAAAATAAAACCATTCAAGAATGTTGATATTTAAGGAAGATTTTTTAAATTTTAAAGCATGTGGTGCATATTTAAGCCACTGCATGTAAAGAATTTAATTACTGCAATTTCCTAGATACTGTGTACTTCTTCAGTAACAGAATTTAACAACAGAAATAGTGTGTGGAAACTGGGTACAACATGTAAATAGAATGCCTCGAAGTAGATTATCCAGGGTAATGAAACACTACTCCCCAATGGGCAGAAGGAATCGTGGTAGACTTTTGAAGAGACCTCTGGATACGTGAGACCGGAATGGGTCTACAAGTGGTCAACTCCATGACAGGTACATGATGATGATGATGATGATGATGATGAAAAAGTGTGTGTAGCAATAAGAATAGAAAGAGATATGCACTGCTTTAAAGTAAGGACAGTAAGCTTGTAAGATATTCATGATTAAATGATATTCCCTGCCCAAAGCTCCTATCAATGACCAGTTTTTTTTAATTGTTTACTCAGACTTCTTGTTTTGAATTTAAAAATGAAAACAGAATATGACACCTCTCAGTTGAAAATTTCAGTTTCTTGGTCCACTCGATCCTAAATTAAGAAACTATTAACTATACTTCCTCCCAATGGATTTTGATTGTTTCATGTACAACACTGTAACCTACAAACAATTTTTTAAAAATATAATTTGACAGGCAGAGCTATTAAAAATTTACAGACAAAATGTTTAGTATGTATGACTTGAAACTCAATAGGTAATTAGAGAGTTTTAAAACTTACCTTCAGCAAAATATTTTTGGGTAGTTTGATGAACAGAAGGTGTGGATGGCGTTCCCTTTACATATGGTGCTTTTGAACTAATCTGGGGTGAGTGACTTCGCTCTCTTCCATCTGGAACATGTAACATGACATAATTTACAATATTGTCTTCGTATGTGAATCTGTTTCCAAGATACAAGGAATTCCATCATGTGAGAGATTTGCACAGTATTAACCTCAAGAAAACGTTTTAATTTTTTAAAATTTGTTTGGTTATAAACCACACATTTTACTTGTTGTAGAAAAACAAGGTTAAATCAGAAGGCCCCAAAATACTTTATACACAAAAATGTGGCTTTTTATTACACTGTCTGTTATTGCATGTGTTTATCAAAAGAGTAATGAAACTCATTTAAGTTATATTTGAGGCATTTAAATGTCATCAGTAACATACAAAACTTCACACAAGTGCTTCTTTCAAAGGTTACTACATTATGTGCACCAGTTGATTAAAGGCTGTCAGCATTTATTTTGAAGTAATAAGTCAACAATTGATTAGTGTTCTGCATTCCTCAGATACATGAGATAAAATAAAATTACAATGTGGCAATACATCAATTATTTACCAACTTAAAGAAAGACTATGATTACTGGAAAGGATACATAGTCAAACACAACTATGTCAATTAAGATGTTTTAATGACTACTAGATAACTACATGTTTCGGCCCCTAATGGTCATCTTCAGGAGAACTTATGGTCCTACTATATATATATATATATATAGTGCACACGTGATGGAGAGATCTCAACATCCGGGCTTTGTTGCGTAATGAGTAACTTCTATGTTGAATGTGGTGGTATGCTCTGGCCAGAGGCATGATAATGTCTGGTGGCTAGTATCAAGTGTGAAGTTTCTTGGTGCACTGGTATTGTGAAGAGGCGTGTTTCTCTTCCTTCCTCCTAATTGGGTTGTGTTGCGGGGAGGTCTGAAAGTGACCTTGGAAGTACTGTCCCTTTGCCTGTGGGGGACAGAGATGTGTGTGAGAAGGGTGGTGAATAAATCCGGTCTAACTAGCACGCCTCTTCACAATACCAGCGCACCAAGAAACTTCACACTCGGTACTAGCCACCAGACCCTATTGTGCCTCTAGCCAGAACATACCACCGCATTCAACATAGAAGTTACTCATTACACACAAAGCCCAGATGTTGAGATCTCTCCATCAAGTGTGCGCACAATATATATATATATATAGTAGAACCTTAAGTTCTCTTGAAGACAACTTGAAGATGGCCAGTAGGGGCCGAAACATGTAGTTGTCTATTATAGTCATTAAAACATCTTAATTGACATAGTTGTGCTTGACTACATATCCTTTCCAGTTTTCACACACACAACGAGGATGCCACACTTCCAAGTTGAAGAATATGATTTATTAGAAGGTATGATTTGAATAATGTTCTCATTGCAGATAGGTACATTAGGTGAATAACTGTGTTCAGAAGACACCTGTAACAAATCTGTGTAATAAAAACCAACTTGATGCACTATTTATCCTCAGTTTATTTTGTCAGTCAACATCTACATGTTTTGGGGATATCTGTAGCCCATCATTAGGAGGTATACTGTATACGTATAACAATTGGTACATGTTGTGCTTTTCAGTTGACTGTCTGTTGGCTGGCCAACAGACAGTCAACTGGTTTTTATTACACAGATGTATCAAGATGCACGGTCAACAAAACATAAAACCTGTAACAAAGTTCTAAAAGGAAATATTTGTCCTATTCAGAATGGTCTGAAATAAGGAGACGCTTGTTTGCCAGTGTATGTTATCTTTAAAAAATGTCATTAGCAATGTACAAGGAAACCAGGAGAGACTGACTTTATTTTAAACACACCTATTTATGGTCTTCACTGATTATATTGTTTTATTGGGTGAAAAAAATAAGTGCTATACAAACACAGTAGCTTTATGATTCAGTAGTGTTGATATTAGGGGGCTTGGAATTTAAAGGTGAGGAAGATAATACTGTCATTAGTAATGTCTCGTTAATAAAATGTAGGACACAATCACAACATAAAGATAGTGAAGAAATCCTTTGACAGCGTGATAAATTCCAAATGTTTGGAAACAACAATAGCATATGCAAACTGCATGCACAATGAAAATAAGTGCGTGTTTAATTCAGGGAATTCTGACTACCTTTCAATCCAGGATTTTTGTCTTTCCACATCATATTTAAAACCACACAGACTAAAATCTAAAAGACTATAGTTTTTCCTATTGTGATGTTATGGTGAAAATTGGTCTGTCACACTTTATAAAGAACACAGATTGGTGCTCTTTGAAAACAGTGGATGAAGAAGTTCTTGCAGTAAATGCGAGTACAAGCACTGGAGGTAGGAGCATAGTAAGGGAGACAGTGTTCTCTGGTCACCAAACCCTGGCAAGCTGATTAAATCAATAAGGATGAACTCAGTGGGGTTTGTAGCATGCATGGATGAGAACAAAAATGCATACAAGGTTTTAACGGGGAAACATGAAGGAAGGGAACACTTTGAAATCCTAGGTATACATGGGAGGGTAATATTACAATGAATCTTAAAGAAATGGCACGGGCAAGTTTGGAGATGATATGTCTAGCTTGTAATAAAGGCCAATGTCAGGCTCTTGTGAATGGCTTTCAGCTTTTGGGTCCCATAGAAGGCTGGAAATTTCTTGACATTGACCAGTAGTTTTTCAATAGTTGTGGTCTACGTAATTAATTACTGACAAAGTAATTTGATATTACTGATTATATAGGTACATCTATTTGTGCAGAATCTATCTTTAACAATTTATATAAATAAATTATTTTATAGTTGCATATAATGAGTCATATTAGATAAACACTTCTTGCAGTAATTGAGTGTAAATCTTGATTTAGAGTAAGGCCTTGTGTAAAATATTTATTTAATGTAAGAGCAGCCATTCCCAATGTATTCATTAACTTGGGGATTTCATTGTAGTATGTGTACATAGCATTGCCAGTCAGAACAGAGTAAAAGGTGACTGTAGACAAAACAAACAAGTAAACATTCATTGCAAAAGGACGCATGTCACATGATGTGCAGAGGCATTCTATACATGTTTGCAGACAGTGGTTAATAAGCCTTGTAGTAAGCAACTCATAATTGGCATTGTGTGAGAATTTATGTCAATAAATGCATCTTTATGATAAGAACTAAGTTTACTAGCATACCTGACACTACATGAAGTGTTACGCCTGGCATTCTTCTCTTCCAGTATGCATCTTCTGAAGTCAGCTGATGCCTTAGTTGAGACCCAAAACTGGATGTGTACCGACTGCCAGCTACTAGGTTATAAAGCTAGTTAATGTATGGCACTACACTATATTAGTAACTTATATAAAAATCTACACAAAGAAGGAAGCTTAGTAAGAACTTCAGTTTTTGTACAGATTGGAAGGCTGTTATATGAATAAATCCTACCTCCTGTTCCACAATTAGTAAAGTTATATTTCAGAATGGTATCGCAATCTAAAGTAAAATGAAAGCTTCTGTAACTACATACACGTAAAATTTATCTATTGTTTATACTTTATTTTGTATCTCTGTATTATCCTGAGTATTTTGCTGTATGTATTAATCATTGACAGGTTCTATATCTAGTGGGCTTTTAGCCTTGTATGGATCTTATGAACGTAAAATAAAATGAAATGAAATGAAATGCGATTACACTGCTGGAAATTTTTTACTAGTTTACCCAAACTGGTTCCTTATGTTAGGACCGAGAGCAAAGTCTAACGGAGGTTTCACGTTCTAATATCATGTGAGGTTTGCAGTTCTGACAGTGGTGAATGATGATTTCTGTCTTCTTGGATGTGATGCTGTATATATTGATATATAACATGCTGCCACCCTCTTCAGTTTAGAAGAAATGAGTGAAAATGTGGGGCAGCATGTTTTTCCAAAACTTTGGTGCTAATGTACCAATCCTTGAGTATGTGTCATCACATTCCAGAAGACTACAATCTTCATTGTTATATATGTTCAGTGTATATCAGGGGCTCTTCCACTCAAGACAAAGTTTAACTGGAAAAGTGAAGCTTATTATTCAGTTTTGTTTATTTTTCAGGTCTGAGCAATTATTATGACTTTTAACAAACAATCTAAACAACATTCACATCTGAAATACTGTACAAGAAAGAACTGAAAAAATTTTGGCAATTCTATTTGAAACATTTTAATAGAAACATATTTACTGATCTATATAATACCAGATTCATAAAATTAATTAATAGCCATGAAAGATGTAAGCACTGATCAGAACATCAAATTGCTTTGCATTTTTTTATATGGTTCTGTAGGTATGAATTGAAGATATGTGTATGTGGTAGTATTGTTATATGTCAGTAAAACATGCTATGCTATATTAGACATCAGAATGGCATATATTGACTCAGATATCTTTAAACTGCATATTAAATGTCCATACCTTAGATAATGTAAACTGAAATGTTATTAAAGCATGCACACAGACACAGAAATATTATGTACAGTTAACCAAATTTTAATTTTGATTAGTTTGAAATTTGAAAACATACTCTAAGATTTATCTTGTAACAGTTTACAGCTTGAAGCTCTAAGCTGTTTACTAAATGTGAGCTGCTTTATTTATAAATTCAGAAAATGTTCATATCCAAATTAAGAAGGTCAGTGCTTATGAACTGCAAGTCACCATTATCACACCAATATAGTAGTCAATATTGAAATGTAGGACCAGGAAGCCATGCTAAAATCTGCTACAACCCATTCAAAATTCTTATTAGTCTTTTTCTTATAATCAATAAAGTTTCTCTTTCATATGTTATTTTCCATTTTAAGCACTATTACATTTTTTACTTAAAATATTTAGTGTTTCTAAAACCAGTTTAATACGTCATTACTTTAATTTTGGCATATTAATGGTACCAAATATACCTTGATTAGTGCTTGGATCCAGGTACCAAGAATCCTGATGATGACTGCTCGTTCGTCTGTTTGGTGGAGAATTTGATTTATCTCTTGAACGCTGACTTCCAACACGTAGAGGAAATGGAGATCCTAACAAAACAATTGTACAATAATTTCAGGAAGAATTTTAAATTTTTTGTGTAAAAATATATATTTATTTGTCATAACATCAAAGTGAACTTCGTTAATTAAATTATTTTGTACCTATTTCTTTAATTTTAAGGATTAATAAACATTTCATTTATGTAACATGTTATAAAATGTTTTGTGGAATGCTGGATTATAAAATGTTAATATAATTCACATCATTAAAGTGTGTGATTAGTAATAAATTTACAACTTGTGTCCCATCATTTTCCTTCATTTAATTACTGAACTGTGAGAAGAATATTAAATCTTGAACATTCTCAAAGTACAAAGTCATTTCTGCTGACCTTTAACGTCACTACCATTGAAATACACAAAGACTCTGTGTTTTCCAGCTTGCTGTGGTACAAATGATATTCTATACATAGATCCTCCAAGAGACTCCATTCGGTGTGGAAGAGAACGTCCACCTGACACAATGTCCACACATACATTTCCCAAACCTCCTGTACCAGAGGCATCAACTGTGAAGTTAAAAGGCTGTCCTGGTGTAGCTCCCTCAGTGCCTCTCAGCTGCAAATGCAAGACAAGAAATCATTAATGAATACGGTTCATGAAAGAACAGGAGTGGACAGCAAAAATAAATACAATGGCCAACTATATAGATTGCTTAGATTGAACCACAGCTTCTTTTCTCTGAAGTATTATTCCCCATGTACACAGAAAAACAGATATTCATGTGAGTCATTCATTATACCCATATGAATTTTAGCATTAATCAGGATTTCTCTTTTTCTCAGGTTTGATCTTCTTTACATTTTTTTATAAATATGCTTTTTATTTTTAGTTACACTTCCCAGTCATTTAACAGTACCCTATCAGCATGTACACATGTGGATACAAAACATGGATTGATACACTGTAGTGATATATATAACATAGGCCAACAGACACATATGAGCCACTACTCAATCAGCCAGAACACAGGAACACCAAAAAACTGGGCCAGTAAAATGATAGTAAATACACACATATATAGATTAGATTGGATTAATAGTTGGGTTCGATCCCTTGCAGTCCCGATGCACCTAGGCCTTACAACTGGCCCTTTGTGCCCAATAATCTGATACCAGGTCAAGAGAGCCCTGTTCTCGTTATTAAAGTTCCAGATGGCTGCCAGACTTGGAATTTTAATATCCTCTGGGTCCACAGAAAAGGAACCCTATTTGCATGTAGAGTAATGTAGTAGTAACTTCATTTCAAGTGAATTTATACAGTTATAGTTGCTTACAGACATGGGATGTTCTTAAAGACTCTACACCCTATGGACCCAAGTACAACTTAAAGCACGGTGAACACCTATTCTCACAATCCTGTATAATACAGGATAACAGCAGCCATTCAGAGTCAAACATTTACATACTTACTAAACATAGAAGATTTTATTTATAGGTTTTTAAGGTTTGTAACATACAGAATCACATGCAATACATAAGAATTTAACTACTGAAAAAATTATTGTAAACAAACAAAATTCTATCTTTTATATTTCATGACGCAACCAGTGTACTATAGACAATAGCTATGTAAAAGTAGATAGTTTTGAGTAAGAAATAAATAAGTTCGCCCTGAAGATGGCGTGTGATACATCGAAACATTTAGGAGAAGAATGATATAGATATATAATAAATAAAAAGCGTTCATTTAGTTGGTGTAATTTAAGAGACGTCTAATATAAGAAAATGCATGGAATAGAATACTTCAAAATACTTAATGTAAATTCATTTTGACAAATATGTTCAACTTACATATAATGTAAGTGGTAAAAATTGAGTACTGAAACCTACCTTTATTGCATTTGGGTCAAACACAAAACATGTAAATGGCCCCCCCTGAATATGTTCTCCACCATGTGTTACAGCAATTGACCATTCCCCAGCTTCATCAGGCTGGAATGTAGCAGTATACACACCATCGGTCTCTTGTACAGGGCAGGACACCCCACGACCTGTAGGTGAACGTGCTAATACATCAATCTCTCTGGTGCTGGCACCATTTGAGTTGATCTGAAAGTGAAAATGTGACCTTAATTGAAAACAAAATTAAAAATCTACTTTATGATGAAAACAAAGACAGTGTAGTTTGATGTAGAGAGAGTCAGCAGATAACAAACACTACATAAAAATAAAATAAAATAAGCATAGAAACTGTGACTGATGTGCATCCCTAGAAAGCCACACAATTTGGAAGTAATCTCCATGATTTATTCTCAGAAATCTTTGTCCAGTTCATAAATTTTATAAATGTAACATTATTACTACTAGCTTCCACTTACAAGTACTTCTACAATAGAACCAATGGCACAAGGATCCATGCCAGGAAACGAAATCTTAGTCAGCTCTGGAGTCACTCGGACGTTTATTGGACAACCTTTGGTGACTTCACCTTCGTTGTACACTACAAGCTGAAATGAAAATTACACCTTTTCATCATATGTACTTGGTACCATATATTTTGGTCAGTTTATTAACTATGCAGTGACCCAGGATGTTTGTTGTATGTCTTAAACCTGATGAGATAGGGAAGTATAAAATAGATTACCCTCATGTTGCAAGGTAAAGTTACTGTACTATAGTGACAGAGCTAATCTGGTATCAATGAGGATGTAAAGTTTGATACTGAAGTTTATAGTACCATAGAAGAATTGGCTAGCTGCCAAAATTACTCCAGTCCTAGGCGAAGTACTGCTAATCACAGAGCTGAAGACAGGGCTGGCAAACCTCATGGCATGTGTGCCTAAATGGCATACAGAAAGATTTTCTTGGCACGCAACATTCACTGCCGTCCACTTTATTTTTTTAATTTTTTGCCTGATCAGCACGTCTATGTTTTGAAGAATATGTGTATATGTACACATTCCTGACCATGTACACTTGAGTATGAGTTACCATTGTCACCATATAACACTGTCAGTGAAACATTTTTACACAAATTAGGAGTGGTGTGAAGGGATGATTGGATATTTATCACTGGGTGCCAGCCTGACAGTGACTGAGTAAATACATAACAATGGACAAAATATTTTACAATCTTTTTGTCAAATGAAAAGTAATAGGAACCCCATTTACTTCCAGATTTTCTTCTTTGTCTCCTTCCTCAAGGAGGCCTTTATTAGAAATATAATAATTATACTATGCATTAATTATGCTATATAATTAAAATACACATTAATAATAATAATAATGCAATAATTAACAATAATTGTGAAAGATTCCAAGACCTTATTTTGCTCTTCAAAATTCCCTTGGGCATGCTAAAGAACTTCTTTGAAATCTATAGACAATATTGGCGTGCACTCTCAAAAGGTTCACCAGCTCTGGCTGAAGGAATCTACTGATATTAAAAGTTCATCATGTATTATGATATACAAGTTTGTACCAACTGTAATGCTGGAACCTTTTTTTAATATTTCTGTATATCACTGCAATGTGAATTGCCTGTGTGATTACTCATGATGTGTCCTACCTTGAAAATATACACTGACCATGTACTAACACTAATTTCCATATCACATATTTAATATAATGGAGAGATGCAACTGCAAGATTGGAAGTGGTGGGTGACATGGCCAGCTTGGTCACCTCAATTAAAATTCTTTATTTAATCTTTCCGTGGGGTTACATGAAGTCTAGTTTTTACAAGAGTATTGTGCCAGAAAAAAGACAGTAGTCAGTACAGCACATAATATTATTTACTGCTAGAATGCATTTACTGAAACAAATTGTGTCAGCATAGGCAGTCTCAAAGTGGCCATTTCAAAATATGCCTTTTTAAATATTTAAGTTGACATCAATAAAAGTTAATTTAGAACTGATCCTCCATTGATATCTACAGCAACACAACTTGAAATTTGAAAGAATGTATAATCAACTCATCCCTTACAGGATACTTCTTGCCCCAAATGACCTCCAGAAACCACTCCTCAATTTTGACCACCTTGTTGCAGAACACTTTGTGTAAAAAAGTTATGTCTCATGCAATAATGAACAACAAGTTCTTTAGTATTTGGTAAAACTGGAAACAACATCAAGCAAACAGCACAAACTAGGCCGTGCACATTCACTGCAATGTGTGTTAGGAGACAATTAAAATCTATTAATACAACCAACAACCATCTGTGTCATAACGTGGGACCTACACTGATCAGAAATGAGCTCTTATTTTGAACTTCAAACATTTAAAATTAGTCTGAAGAAAGAAGGTGTAAGTGGAATGAACGTTACTGATGTAATGATAATCATTGCATTCCACTGTACAAAAGATTCATTCATGCTGTTCATCATACCTTATGCATTCCAATTTCATTGGGAATGAAAGAACCTTTTCCACCATTGTTACTCAATTGGAGACGACATTCCACTTTTCCAGATGGCCCTATGACTTCTGCCGTCACCTCTTTGGGGTCCACATCACCAGAAAGGTACTCCAGTTTAAAAGGTACCTGTGTCGAGAAGTAAGTTTTAGCATTCAAAATGCTTTATCTTCAAGATACATATTTTAAATATCTCAGAAAATTTGAGAATGATACTGTTGTTTCTTCATTCAAATATGTCTCTTAGATATGTAAGCTTTTAGCCATGCATCTTTGTAATGACTTAAAAGCTTACTGGCTTGTTGACTTTTCCAGTGTGGGAATCACAGGACACAGTCAATCTGTCACCAGGTTTCTGGCGAGGTTTAACCCACTGGAAGTGAGCAGCATATGCCATTACTCCCAAATGCTCCACATTCTTGTCCGCCATGTCCTTAGCTTTAAGAATGGGTTCTATGCCGAGCTTCTCACCTCCACGAATTCCTGTTTAACAAAAACACTAGTAAAGTACATTATTAATATGTAATGGTATTAGTTATGTGGATAAGATGGATCTTATAGCACTGAAGTGTGAGGGTTCTGATTTATATGACTCAGAGTAGGGTCCCATGGTTGTGTCAGTGGAAATGTAATAAAAATTTTGGTCCCAAAATGCAAGAAATTTATTGACAAGAAGGGCAATTAGCTTTCCAAGAAATATTCTTTTCTGTCAGGATGTTGCAGCTTATTATTTGCAAACTAGGTTATTTCTGTGGCACATTTCTAATTGTCTGTTTAGGAGGAACATAACCTTATTAAGTATAAGACATCTGACAGAGAGTAATTTACTTAGAGTGAGAGTGGTCATTTGGAGTATCTGATTATCTAAAGCCAACTGTTCTTCTGTACAATAAACAGAAGCATATATTCTCAGCCAAAGATATCTTATTCTGAAATCTGCTTATGGGACATGTGCTCACTTGTTGCACTTGTACTATCAAAAATAATTCACTGTATTTGATAGTTGTACTGATTTAATTAACGTGAAATACAGTTTTATTATGGGGTGAATGGTTCCCAACATTTTCAAGGCAACACATTCATTAAAAATGTCAGAAATTATTCACCCAATAACTCAGAGTCCTATTCCAAAAAAATATGAATCCTAACACAAATTTTTTAAAGAATTCTAGAGTGACAAATACAAAAAAGAACACACATCCATGTTTTAACCTAACGTATAACATTTTTGTCACATGACTGAAGCAATAAGTAGAGAAGAGATAAAAAATTGAACCAAAATGTCCAAATTATCCCTTTATATTTTTGGGACAAGTTTTCTTCTGAGTCAGACAGGTTCACAACCTACCTTGTAAATAATAATAGGAATTTTTTAGATAGGAGTTGGGAAAAGAGTTTCTGAACTGAGTGGTACATTAATTTATTCATGAATGCAATTTAGTTTATTAAAGCTGACTTCAAACATCTGAAATTCACTTCATTTCCTTATTGTCTATATGTACATCTTTTCCAAAACAGTGGCTGCTGGGGCTTCTATAGTTATGTTTTCTCTCATAACATTAAAATCATGAGAGTGTAAAGAGAGATCATGTGCCTCATTTAATTATAATAACTACCAAGTAATCCAGAAGTGCAAGTACCTTTGTTCAGGTTCATCTCCCAGCTGGAGTGGTCGGTGGTTAGCTGGTCATAACTTGGTATAGGTCCTCCCAAAGAGCGCACTAATTTACATAACACAGTTCCGTCATTCCAGTCTCCCTGAAAATAATGACCTCAAGAGATAAACTTTATGACCTTATTATGTTGATTTATTTACAATCAATCAATTTTGTTCAACCCAAGTTACTTCCTACAGAAGTTTAAAACTTTATTCAAAGTTTATGCTTTTATTGCCAAAACAAGGAGATTACAAACTTTCCAGCATTCCAGAAGCAACTTGAAAGAGTAAGGACACCAGAAGTGTGACATGGAGCAAATTCCACACTGAGGACCCAAAAATATTTTATTTATTTATTTATTTATATCCATATAGTTACATTAGGCACCACTGGAAAATATTCAATTGCTATGATGATGTGAAACCGGTGGGCGCACCTCTTGTCAAAACTATATATATAAATTAGGTATTTCAGTTTGTACCTACACATCTCCTTTACCCAACACACAAAATCAGACTTCCAGAAATTTGGGTTTCAGTTTGTAAGAAGCCATAATTCATGAGAGTGCTTTGAAACACTGTCACACGACTGGGATATTTGTAGTCCTTTAGCATGTGATTTATCTGGTGTTATAGTTTTTGTGATATATATATATATATATAAATAAATAAATATTTATAGTTATATAACTATAGTTATGATAAGCTTCATAGTATTAACTTATAAAAAAAACACTTTTAGCATAGTCAAAGAAATAAATCAATTTAGCAAAGGATCTGATTTAGTGAAGGAAAGAAGACCAGCTGCTAAGGAGAAGGAGAACAAGGAAGAGGAGATGAGAGAGTTGTGTACCAAAGATGCAAGTGATGAGAAATTGAAGCTATTTTATTCGGACACCCTTAAGGGAACAGACCACCTGGAAGACCTTGGTGTACATAGGAGGATAACATTAAAACATATTGAAGAATAAAAGACCAACTTGCTGTCACTTGCTACTTTATTTCACTTCTTATGTGCTCAACGTGTTTCAGACATTAATATGTCCATCATCAGGAGATTGCGACTATTCTTTTGAATCACCACATTGGTCATATTGTTCTTGGTTCGATGTGTGTTGGAGATTTGGTGTGTTTGGTTTGGAGTGGTATCTGTGTTGCAGGTTTCAGGCACCCAACCACACCGAATCTCCAACACACATCGAACCAAGAACAATATGACCAATGTGGTGATTCAACAGAATATTCGCAAGCTCCCTGATGATGGATATATTAATGTCCGAAACATGTTGAGCACATAAGAAGTGAAATAAAATAGCAAGTGACATCAAGTTGGTCTTTTATTCTTCAACTATCGCAATGATGCATGGTCCAATAAACATAAGATTAAAACATATGTTTAAGTACTAGTGTGTGATGTGTGTAAAATGGATTTGACTCATGATAAGGCACTTGGCAAGATTTGTACACACTGTGATCAGTCTCCAGTTCCAATGTTGACTATCTGAAGTTTCTCAAGAAGAACTCTGGTTCATGTAATTAATCCATTGAATATTACTGTTTCAAGACTAAATAATATTATTCTTGAGGAGATTACTGTGATGAGGGGGAAATATACATTTTCATCAAGAAGGGTAAAAGTGGCAGGCTGTTGTCTTTGTTGTATACATTCTTGTAGTAATCTTATCTTGAGGAAAGGTTTTACATTTGCTAGAAATTGAGTGCATTGTGTTCCTAAGAGTAATGAGGAAAATCCACTGGAATGGGTTTGGGTGAAGCCACCAAAAATGTCATAAAATTTCTGAAAATCTAAGCCATAAGTGATAAACATCTGCAATTATACAGTAATTTTACTTACAACTTACACATTACTTACAGTGAAATTTCTGACATGAGTATTTGGGATTTGATTATTGACCCAACGGAGAGTTGCATGGAACCCTGGACTGTCTTCTTTCATAAAATAAGATAGGTACGTCATTCCAGAAAGTTCATCCAGGAATGGAGAAGCCAAATATTCTGGCTCCAGTACCATTGGGATCTGGAATTCTCTTCTGGCAATTTCCATGGCTGTGCGACAGTTGTTGACACTACAACACAAAAAGAAATTTTTCTATAAATCTATAGGTTGAGATATATATATATATATATTTATTTATTTATGATTCCTCTCTATTTTATGAATGAATGATTGGATGTTTGAAGATACAGGCTCATATTTTGGCATTTCTGTGTATGCATGTGTGTGTGTGTGTGTGTGTGTGTGTGTGTGTGTGTGTGTACATACTTATTAGTTGAAATGTCTTTAAGAACAGAATGTGGAATTCAACTGGGCAATGTACTCCACACATTTGTGTATTTCCTGTCATCACCGTAGTTATCACAACTGCCAAAATATGAGGCTGTACTTCAAACATCCAATCACTCATTCATAAAATCATACAAATGAATGCTCATAAAATACATCTGCAACATTTTTATATTCTCATAGCTGTTTTAAAGTGAAAACTACTTTTTAAACTGACACTGGAAAGGCAACAGTGTGTATCATTGAATACTGGAGACAAAAGAGCATGTTTTGAATAAATGGCATTAATACAGTTTTACCACTAGTACCAGAAAGAATTTAGGCTCATCAGTGTCCAGCTAGGTGGGAACAGTCTAGTATAGGATGAATGCGAAGAGAGAGAGGTGTATCATGGCTGTAACACTTGAATAATAGGTCACTATGTTCTGGAGACTGGAATAGAATTGAAATTTTAAGGTTCTCAAATTCAAGTAATATTACAGAAAATAAATTTTATAAACTTTTTAAGAGTGAACCAAGGAATCCAAAATTTCTCTGTGGCCTGTGTATTTAGTAAACAACCTGTACTAAAGTAAATCCTAATGCCATTCAAGTATGTAACATTTGTCTGAAGACAATTTTTTAATCAGATTATGAAAACTTACAGACTAAATGTACTAGCCCTCTTACAAAATCAAATTCGAAGCATACAATTCAGATGTTTCAGTAGCAAACCAAAGTGTGACTTCAACCAAACCTTATATCAGAAGGCAGAAATTAAGTGGGAACTAAATTTTTAATGAATGAATAGGCAAAAAGTGTTACATTATTATAACCATTATTAATTTTTTCTCCATATATAGCCAATAGAAGCACATTAGACTGTATTTATGTCCAATTTCATCACCAAACTAGACAACATATTTCCTTACCTATCCTTGGGATTGAGACTCTTCCAATGAGGGAAGAGTCCAGGGCGACAATAGTCCAGCAAAGCACTCAGATACACACCAGAGTTCCAGTCTGTTGTGAAATTGGTTACACGACATTCTGGAAGCACAGCCTGTGAAAAAGCAGTTACATTTAATTGTGTGTTGTATGAATGAATGAATAGCATGATCTACAAGTCTAACTGCTAGTACTTTGTTGTTGCATATAGAAAACTAAACTTCATTTTTCATGGTAAAGTTATGAATATGTGTGCTTATTGACTATAACACTTTGACTGATGTTTTAAAACCTGCTAATTTCATGTACTTACTAGTGTAATTGTTAATGGTCCTTAAACTCCCAGATGAAATAAGATCTGTTCATTACACCTTTACTGTTACAATATTCATCTCTTACTCCATTCTGTAGATTGTAATGGATGAGAGAATAAGTAAACGCACATTATCTAAGCACATCAATTACAGTTTTAGTATTATTGATGACAGCCATAATCACAGATGTTCAAATATAAGAATGTAAAACATTAAACCAGAAGATGAATAACAACTTTAAAAGGGAACAGAAGGGACCTGAAGTAAGAACAGGGGTGAGAAAATGATGGTAGCAAAAATTATGATGACCAGCATGGTAACAATACTGACGATTTTGTTAAAGATAATACTGATGTTGGTGGTGATAGTAGTAGAGATTGTGGTAACCAGAGCAATGATGACAGCAGTTAAGAGGACTGATTTTTAAGAATGTGTAACTTAACACAACTATAATATAGTGAGCATACATCATGCAGTGAATTGCAGAGGCCACAAATGTTAAACAGAGATAGGTTTAAAATAAAACAGCTTTGACCATCTAATTGTACTCTAGAATTTGTGTTCAGAGGGTACAGCGGTGCTATGAACACTCAGAATAGCCCCTTGTGTAGTTTCTACTCATGCCTGCCAGACACAATTTAGCATAGACCCAAATTATCTGGTTTTGGAGTGACAGTAGTCATTTTTTGCTGTTATTAATTCTTTGGCTTATTCTTATTTTTGTAATCACCACCACCATCACCACCACCACCACAACCTCCTCCTCCTCCTCCTCCTCCTCCTTCCTCTTCTTCTTCTTCTTCTTCTTCTTCTTCTTCTTCTTCTTCTTCTCCTCCTCCTCCTCCTCCTCCTCTTCCTCCTCCTCCTACTTATTCTCCTCCTCTCTCTCCTCCTCCTTATTCTCCTCCTCTCTCTCCTCCTCTTCTTTTCTTCTCCTCCTCCTCCTTCTCCTTCTTCTTCTTTGTCATCTTCTTCTTCTCCTCCTTCTCTTTTTCCCCTCCTTCTCCTCCTCCTCCTCCTCTTTCTCCATATTCTTCTTCTTCTTCTTCTTCTTCTTCTTCTTCTTCTTCTTCTTCTCCTCCTCCTCCTCCTTCTCTTCCTTCTTCTTACTAATACTACTACTACTATTACGGACCTAATTTTTTTGTGTTTCATGCAACAACTGTTCTTCTACTATACATACATTCACCACAAATTTGGCAGTTAGTGACACAGATATATTTAGAAAGCCAATTAGAACTTTCAGGCAGATTTTATGCAAGCAGCTTGCATACCGATGTATCATGTGAATAACGACTTCACTTTAGTTACGTAATCTGCACTGTATTTTGTTTTTTGTACCTTTTTTTTAGTATCGTGTTATGTACTTGGATTGTTTGACACTGCTTAAGTAGCACACCATTAAGCATAAATCGTTATTATTCAATTCACCTGTCGTGTCAGCTTGTAATGAAATATTTTTTGTTCACCTTCTGCCTTTTTCTTTTGTGTGTGTCTTTAAGTAATTTTTGTTTTTTGTGTTAGTTTTATAATTGACCGCTTTTCTGTTAAACACATACATAAATAATTTAATATTTTTAGTATTACCATTACCATTATTAATAGCACTAATAGTAGAAGAGTTACAATGACAACCAAGAAATCAGTGAAAAATTGTTTTGTATTAATTTTTACACCCATTTGAAAAGTTTAAAAAATCAATCATGAGCTTTGTGACATCTACATAGAAAAACTCGGCTCCCAATGGGCAAATTTTCATGAAACTTTGTATTGACGATTTTCTCTAAACTCCGTTAATTGTATTAAATTTCATTTAAAATGGAACAAAAATACGAGGCACTTCAGATGAATATATACGTACATGTACATGATTTGTCTTAGTAATATGTAAGGTATGAGCTAAAACCGACAAATCATTTGACGACCTATAACTAGCAGTTGAGACAGAGTGTGTTCTCTGTGAGATGCGATTTGAGGTCGAACAAACATCGGACCATCCAAACATAACAGTCGATGATAACCAACCATAATTAGTTACCAAGGTACAGGGAAAATTTGAGGGCAAACTAACTGAACAAAAGCAGCAGAAGTGTTGCGCTCTACAGTTGTCACTATCTGTGAATAACACCTGAGTCACTAAAACGCAACTGAAGAAATCTTTGTGTTTATCAATGCACATTTTTTTGTGCGGAGTTGAGTACAGATGGCCGTCAGGCATGTGACGTGCTTGACTGGACTCGACAGTGTAGCCTTCTGTCAAATTTCATGATGGACAGTTTAATAATTCATATTTGCTACTCGCAGATCCTCAGATTTGGGTGTCCAAGAAGCAGTACCAAGCATCTTATGGACACTGTTTACCCCTAAAAATTAAGAAGGAAGTGCAAATGCAACCTTGAGGTGGCATAACATAGGTGCGGTTCATTTACGAACCCAAATATCAGTTACCTAGACAAAAAGTATGTAGGTCTTAGAAAATACAGCAGGTGTGAGGTACATTATAGGTGGTAGGGCAGTACGTTTTATGGGTTTCCCTTTTACACAGTAGTCTTGACATTTCAAGAAGGATTTACTTGAACAAATGAATGCTCTGAAGGTGGAGACAGCAAGACCGTCTGAACCTTTCTTACATATACACCATTTCGCATGGCTTAAAATCACGGAAGAGAGGGATCTTTATTTTTACAAGTATTTCCCATCCAAAGTTCAATAAACTTTCGGAAGGAAAACAACGGGACATACTATGAACAAAAAAACATTGGCACGAGTACAGTTAGTTTATAAAGAATGCCTCGAAGTTACAAATCAAATATTGACATACCGCCATTGTATTCAACATACCTGCGTGGCAAAGGAATATGGCAATTCATAATCAGAAATTTATTTTAATTTTTTTCACAGTATTTTATGTGACTCACAAAGGCAGCGTAAGAACGTGAATTACACACATTCCCAGAACTGAAAACGTTTTGTGGTTGTACTTACCTTTAACCACGCTAGCATAAGTTTCTTTGGCGGAAACTTTGATCGTCCAATTTGGTAACGGACAATTAATGACCATATCAAACCAAGGATCAATTTCACATTCCCATTGACGATATCAACGTTACCTGAAATGACGAAAAATCGATTGCATAAATAACATACAGGCCTATTACAAGACGCTCTCAGAATCTATATATACCATGAGGTCCTAAAACCTTAAAGCAAGGAACATTTCTAGAATATCAGATAATTCAGTTATATTTGGACGGTAATTATAGATAAAAGATGTCAGTAATACAATGATATGGAAATATAAATTCCAAAATTCATTTGCGCAATTGCATTTGGGAACATCTGTAATATCTCACATCGTTCAAAACCAAAAATAATTATTAGCTAAAATAACTATTTTGTTACCATCCGGTACTCAGCCCCCTAATTTCTGAGTTCTACTGCACATCCTTTCTGTTTATTTAGTTTCCTTTTTTTTTTCCGAAACCCAACAGAAATCCGTTTGGTAACACACTGTTAATGTCCATTTCAGTATATCTGGAAAATGAAGCTACGGGGTACACTATATTCCATTTACGTACCGCTGATATAGCACGGCTTGGCCTAAACGTCCGTCTTCAGAATCACAATAAAAATACTAGAAGATTTGAAGAACGTTTCGTGTTAAAATTTGAAAGGTAAACGTAGTGTGAAAGATGCTGTACCCTTTTGCTTTATTTTCCTGATTGATCCGTTTTCTGTTTTATGGAGATAAAAAGAGTACTTTTCTCTTAAAGTAACACGTTAAGTACTTTCGTTTGTTGTGTGAGAAACGTTGTCAAGTCTTTTCGACTTCGGAAATCGTGAATGAAATTTCCTGATCCAAAATAATTACCAACAAGATGACACTTATGGACTATCCTTTATTTCACGGTTAGTCATCCTTCACTCTACATGTTTCGAGCTTCAGGGAGCTCATCATCAGGAGTTCACTTCTTTTCTGTACTGGCAGTCTCTGGCATACTGTGTAATCTTTTGCTGTATTCCACCCGTTCTCCTACGTGGAGAACGGATGAATACAGCAAAAGATTACACAGTATGCCAGAGACTGCCTGTACAGAAAAAAAGTGAACTCCTGATGATGAGCTCCCTGAAGCTCGAAACATGTAGAGTGAAGGACGACTAACGGGTGAATA
>Ga0131853_10004564_pt1 | contig 24821 bp, 12 predicted proteins | sample TergutLab28metaG_FD_92764 | JGI IMG/M metagenome (GOLD analysis project Ga0131853, IMG submission 92764) | Labiotermes labralis P1 segment gut microbial communities from Petit-Saut dam, French Guiana - Lab288 P1 (version 2) (version 2) | ecosystem: Host-associated > Arthropoda: Insects >...
CGGAATGGCGTAGGACGAGCAAAAAACAGGAATTCCCTCATTTTTTTGTGGGTCGTTTTTACCCCCTGTTTTCCCGACAGGAATTGTGGTAAAAGAAAATTTTTTTTATAAATTCCAGATTTCGCGGGGGGGGGGGGAAGTTACTGAACACAAAATGTGTGGTTTTATTTTCTCTACAAATTTTATCTGAAACATTTTCCATTCTACAAAGAAATGAAAGAGGTATGATCAAAAATTTGTAGTGGTCTTCATGTAAAGTACCCATTATTATTCCCCGATTTTAATGAAACTTGGACTTCCACGACGGTTATTCGGAAAATACATTTCAAATTTCATTAAAATCCTTCCAGTGGGAACCGAATTTTTTCACGCGGACGGACAGACATGACGAAGCTAATAGACGCGCTTCACAATTTTGCGAAGCGCCTAAGAAACGAGTACCATAAGACCCTTTTGTATAAAACAAGCAGGTCTGTCACTGACATCTACTTCTATTTATATGAACACGAATTCAGTTGCAAACCGTGTTATGTGCGAGTTATGCTTACATTATTTTTGTAACATAATTCTTATTTCACACATAAATTATACATAGCCTTAGGGTCAACCACCCTCTCCCCCTACCCGCAATAAAAAATTCTGGGTTCGCACTTCCCCTCCTACGAAAGAAGGACCCTGCTGTGTGTGATTACTGGTACAGGTAACAGTTACTTTGTTTCGCAGTAATCCCCCCCCCCCCCCGCCCGAGAAAGTGACCTATGCGGGCCATTCCCACCGATTTTTCTGCCAAGATATTTATATGCACAACACAGTTGCCACTGTCATGCCACATGTGAAGATCACCTCGTCTTAATAACAATATCAGATGAACGATATAACTTGTCAAGCTTCTGTACCTGTATGATTTCAGCTTCCGCCATGAAGTAGATGAGATCTGAGCTATTCTGGGTTATTACGCAGGGTAAAAGGGTAAAGGTAAAGGTAAAGCAGTCCCGTTACAGGCCTGGAGAGGCCCACAGGGTTCCAGGAAGTTAAGGTTCCCAGATTTCATGACATCTGCACAGGATGGTGGTATGGTTGTCAGCCTTAAGCACTGGCCCCCTTTACGCCCAAGAAATGCTTCTGGTACACATTTCTGTTAGAGGCTGAGTCGACCCCAAGGCCATGGTGCGATCGGATGGATTTTATGTCAATAAAAAATTCCAGTGACACCAGCTGGGATCGAGCCTGGGCCCTTCCCATGTGTAGCACAGCGCCTTAACCACTGTGCCACCGCGGTCCCCATATTACGCAGGGTATATTAGTAATTCCTTATCTACAAGTTGCCCCGAAACGTCGGCAAGGAATTTCCACTATACGCTGCGTAATAAACCAGAAGAGCGCAGATATCTTTCATGCGTGTAAATTCTCACATGTTGCAGTTACTTCGTTTCTATCGCTTTGCACTCCGTACGTTTCACGCTGCTCTTTCAGAGCGACAGCCAACAAGAAGCCCTAGAGAACAGGTACAGTACATGCCTGGTCTAAGTCACATTAGAACAAGAACCCTTAAAATCAGAATGCCAGTAAAAAAGGAAAGAAGAATTATAAGAAAAAGTATCAGAAACTTGAGTCACTCGCATTTCTAGGCCTGATAATAAAACAAAGGTAACTTTTGAAAAGTTCAATTAAATAACAGATGTGTTACTGCACGGTTTAATTTAGTGTTTGTGACAATAAAATATATTCAAAATAGAAAAAAATGCCGAGACCGGGACTCGAAATCAATACATTTGCTCTACGAATAGCACTGCTATCGTGCCTACAGGTGAACACGGTAAGAATATGCACTGTTCGTATCAGTACTAGCTGCACGCCTCGGAAAATTACTGAACCTTAATTCATGTTTGAACTTCAAACTAAGCAAACATACTGCTCTCTGTGGTTAATACATACCCGGCGTGAACGACTGTAATGAACTGAAGACAGAAAAATGCCACGAATGCACAAATATGGGAAAACTACGGAAGACTCGAATTATGATGGCCTCTGTACGTGACGTCACTTTCGGAGCGGGACTTACGAAATTCCATGTCGCTTGATTTTTGTTGGACGGAGTGTATAATTAAAAACACACAGTCTACAAACCATGCCCTTTTTTCTGATAAGTGTTAATTACTGAGAAGTCCATCCGAAAAGCCAGCAGTATAATACGGATTGCATGTCAGTCTGGCCGGTAAATCTAAGAGACAAACAAAAAGGGGAAATCGGATAATATGTGTCTCACTGGATACCAAGGGCTGGCTATATGTACAGACTTGATGGCTGTGTAGACTACATGCATAGACAGCTGCCATAGGGGCGACCCCTCCCCACCTCACCGCTGTACTCAGTAACGTCTTCCACACAGGAACCACCAATTTTAAGACAAATGACTGTCGAGTGACGTCAGCCAGTAATAAGACTCCATCATAAAAGAGAAAAAAACTTACCATTCAAGTATAAGAACGTGGTCTAATTATACAGCTGCGTAATGGGATATCTGCGACAGTACATGCAAGAGCACATGTTGAAGAATGACAAAGATAATAATCTCTTAGCAATAATGAAGAAATTTTCAAGTACAAAAGGAGAGACAAACAGCGTCACGAAAAAATTTGAAGAAACAAAAGAAGAATACGGTAATTCTACAGTTGGTGAAAGATTCTAGCTTAGGGCGAGTCTCCCATTCTTAAAATAATGTCGCATGTTCAGAAAATTCATAATCTACAAGATACAATAGATGTTGACAGGTATTCACGCATGCTGCTATTATTAATGTCTTTCATTATGAACGTGGACAGCATGTTTGATTATAGACTTAGCATGGCCGTGTGTGGATTTAAAAATTTCTCTTTTTGTGTGTCGTAGCTGTTACACAACGCACAATGTAGTGGTCTGTGAAAGAGGCTCTGAACCGGTTTGTGCAGGGACAAAGCGATTCCCCGCGACAGAATAAAAACGTTCCCTTTGTAAATATTTTGAACACTGACCTGAATTTAAAAATCGACAGGTGTAAAACAGAAGTTTACATGAACTGGTGAGTCAGGCAACACAACTGTTGGTGCTGTGCTAGAAGCTGTGGGACTGGAGAATCAGAATTCGACTCCCGTTGTAGTAGGTGTCGAAGACAGCTTTGGGGTCCAGAAGGATTCCTTTCACCGGTCAAACAACACGGGGTTCTGTTTCCGGGAGCTCGGACAGTATACGCAACTGCAAGCTGCCATCTAGCACCAGATGTTAAGCAAGACAAGAGCTATGAACCCGCCACGTTGCTTAAATTTAAAAGTAGTATTTACGGGTTAAAAACAAGGGTTTTCACTTTTACTTTTTCCCCCACATACAGTACCTCATAATGCACAGAATTAGTACCGTAACGAATGAATAATGTACTTATAAAATTTGAGTTGGGAAATTAGTCGTGCATGGATGCGACAAGGTTGCTGTATGCTGACGAAAGCAGTGCAGTGCACTCACAAATATGTACAACTAAGACATACTGATATCCTTTTTGCTGTAAAGTGGCGGAATCTTTGAACTCCCAGTGGCAGACAGTTCAGTGCACTGAAGACTACGCATATTTTTTGACGTGTCAGCGGCCTTACTCTATATAGCCCACTGTAACCGGGCTAACGGCCTCATTCTCGTGGAAATTTTGTCATATCTACGTGTTTGGCCAACGTGAGATATTGTGAAGTAAAGTTCTGACTTCTGTACCGAGGAAGAATTTATATTATGTGCAAGAGACACTCGCTTCTTCTGATAATTCAAGGTAAGCTGTGTTGAACGTGCTTAGAAAACCGATTCGAATTATTTTACGCGAGTTGAGCAATTCTGGTTAACGACAGTTTAGGAAAATTATTTAGAAATTTATTCTAAATTTCGGGCGTACATTGGGCTCTATAGAGGAAGACAAGATGAGTATTTGGTTAATTACTAAATTCAAACTTTTTACTTGTTACGCTGCGATTGTGTGAATTATGGTTGTCTATATATTTTAAATTTTACTTTGGTATTAAATACTTTTTTGTTAGTTATTAAAATTTACTAATATAATTGACGTACATTTGATTGCTGATTGATGTCCCTTGAGTACTAGATAAGTTAACCGGGAAACATAGTCGAGTGTATTTTGTATTTTACTTGGTTGTGTGACAGAGCAGTTTGTCAGATTCCAACTAGTTTAAATTTGGTCAGAAATCTGGCTGGTGGTAGCATTGAAATTAGAGACTTGGGCACTGAGGTAGTCGTAGTCTCTTAAGCTAGTGTCTTCACGAGAAAGGTACAGTTAGGTTGGAGTACTATCTCCGGAGGCATTGCAGTACCAAGGCGCCAAGAATACGAAAGAGAAAAACAAGAATGGTGGATGTGGTAAGGATTAGTGGACACAGAAGGGACTGGAGGAAGGTAAAAAAGAAAGGGACGTGGAAAATCAAGAAGAAAGGAACGAAGGAGATGGGAATCAAAGATAAAGCGAAGAACAAAAGAAGAGGGAATAAGAAATGTCAGGAGGAAAGTAGGAAATGGTGAAGAGGCCGAATTGGGGACAGGCTGAAAAGTAAGCTGAGAAACAGAGGAGAAGAGCGGACAAAACAAAATAACATAAAACCATGAAAGAGAAGCACAAAAGAGGAAGGGTTCGAGAAAACCTAAATTAATGACGAGAAGACAGAGAAAGAACAGAACGAACTGAAAGAGAAAGCGAAGGGTGAACAGAGGACATGCAACTGAACAAACACGGTGACGAGGAGGTAAACTGAGGGACGATCCGCGACACACACCGCGGTCAATGGGTGTAACTTCGTCTCGAAGCAGAATACAATTTCACAGCATTACCGCTCTACAAAGCTCCTCTGAACATGCCAATAGAGATATGTGACATCTTCATATATATATATATATACTGCACCACATAAAACGTATTTGCTTTCAGCCAACTCTAACCACGAAAACACTCGACAGACTTTTATGTACAACAGGCTACCTATTCCAAACAAAGACAGTTTTATTTTAGACGTGTCTATAGGAAGGGACAAATGACAATTGCAGTGCACCTAGTATTTACTTTCAAACAAGGGAACCAAACCGCGAAAACCATCAACAGAATTTATGTACGTCTGCTGGGCGTATATCAAACAAAGGCAGCTCAATTTCAAATATGTCTACAGCAAGAGACCAAAAAATATATATATATCACTCACCATACACCTCCAAGGGCGCTGGAAAATTAGAAATGGTGTTAAAACATAATGCGTACGTTGGTGAACAAAATGAGAAATTTCATACTAATATTGAGCGTACTGTACTCTCTTTGTTATTGTCTCTCTCATCCTACCACTTTACGCTGGAATTTGTACGAGGGAATTCTTAGCCGCCACCCACAGGGAAGCAGTATTAGAAATTTTTACGATTCAAGTAGCAGATTTTCATACAGGTTTGATGCCTTGCTGTACAATATTCTCTGCGTCTGACTCAGCTACACGCACATTGTACGTACCTCAAAGTAACTCCCTACGTTTTCCTTCCACATTTTTTCCAATCCGCCACACCACATCCCACCAAAAAAATAAAACCCGCCATATTTTACTCATGCATTAGTGAAGCTCGTTAAATGTCTTAAGGAATTACGAATTCAATATCCTTGCACACTGGATTGTGCTTAAGAAAACAATATTCTGGACGAAGAGCTTGTGGAATGAATATTACGAGAAATAATCTCAAATTTAAGACAATTTATGCTTTAAGAACAGAAATAACTTACATTCACAATACGTTCAGGTAATGTTATCCCTTTGTACATAATCATGTTGGATTCTCCACAACATTTCCACTAATTTATTTGGATTTTCCAACTTTGTAAATGGTAAATGAAATGTCGGAAATTTACTGCGCGGTGCCGTTGCAGTACAATACAACACCCAGTGGTGTATACCATGAAGAAGCAAAGGAATAAGAACAAGGGAGTGGAATTAGAAGCAGCAGGAGGGATTTAACTCCTCCCCTTCCCATGAAAGGATCGCTCTATATACGGACCGCCTGTTCCCCGTCTGCTCTTCACAATCGTGCCAGGGAATATTTATTAATCCAAAGAGATGAATGTTATAATCCTACAGACGAAATTGCATGGCCCATATTACAAGGAATCTATGAAGGAAAACCACCGGTATGGGAGGTGTTGGGAGGCGGAGGAACGGGAGACGAAATAATGCGAACACCACAAGAGGATGAAGCAAAAGAAGAGATAAGAGATTTAAAACGAAGCCTGAATTAGTTCACAGTGTTTAAAAGCACGTGGAAAAGAGATTTTTAAAATATCCCACCCTTCTCTTACACCTCTATATATATCATCTTTAGCAATACCCCACCACCTTTTCCATCTTTTAGTAAGGTGGATGCGCTGAAGAGACAAACCAAGCGAGCTTAATCTGTACTTAGAGGCTTTGGGAGCATTGTAAGGAATTATTTACAAGAAGGTGGCACAGCTTCTTGCGAATCTTACATGACTATTGTAAGATATGTGGATCTCATGGCGGTGCCTATCAAGGCTGCGTATGTAGCGCAGTGTAGCTCTGTAGATTGTACAATCATTTCGTCGAAACCAACTCCTACCATTTATCGGCTAGAACGGGTTAGGCAATTTAAGAAAATATAACATCACGACGCGTTTGGTAACATTTATACCTCCTCAGCTATCACAACAGCCTGATACATCTTCACTCGAACAGAGCGCTTTGATGGCGAACTGATGCCGCCGACAACAAGAAATGAAATTTACTTGTGTCACCATGTAAAAAAGTGCCTGATGTTTTTCCACCATTTTAACAAGATTTGGAATTTCTCGACAGCATTCCAAAAGAAGCCCTCAATATCAAATATCACGTAATTCCGTCTAGTACGAGCCGCAGTGATACATGCGGACAGACAGACAGACAGACGGAAGGTTATGACGAAGGAAACAGGCGCTATTCGCGACAATGCAAACGCGTCTCACCAGTTCCTCCGGAATTTAAAGTCCATCTACCAAACTACATGTCATGAGATCCCGTAAGACACTCAACGCCTACAACTCCTGTTTATATACATATACCAGAGATTACGGTTGATTTTTGTGGGCCGGTAGCTCAGTCGGTATAGCGACTGACTATGGGCTGGACGGTCCGGAATCGAATCCCGGTGGGGACGAGATTTTCCGCCCGTCCAGACCGGCCCTGGGGCCCACCCAGCCTCCTGTAGAATGGGTACCGGGTCTTTCCCGGGGGTAAAGTGCGGCCGGTGCGTGCTGCTGACCACTCACACCCTTCTAGTGCCGCGGTCATGGAAGCGTAGAGCTATACCTCTACCCACCCCCTGGGCCATACCGGGCTTGTAACGGAATCACTTTACCTTTCAGTTGACTTTTGTTCATCGAATATTTATCACTGGATTTAATTTAATAAGATTTTTTTCATACGAAGATACAAAGTGTTCAACAGGACCCTTCACACAGGTGGCAGTTTGAAACAGACAATACAGCAAGAGCCTTTATCAGTCTCCGCAGAAACCGTGACAACTGTACTAATGACTTCAACACATATTCTCACAGATACAAGGATACTTCCCATTCCGTACTTGTACAGTCATTTTAACCCAAAATCTGAGGGTCCTGTACTGAATCGTACAGCTGCCTGAATAAGTGAAATGGCTCGTTTAATAAATGTCATCACATAATTTAAAGGGGGGTTATAATGTGGACATACCAGACGGTGAAACTTGTTTTACATTGAATTCCTGTGTAATGTAAAATAGAAGGTAAAGGTAAAGCAGTCCCATTACAGGCCTGGACAGACCCAGATGGTTCCAGGAAGTTAAGGTTCCCAGATTTCGCGACAACTGCACATGGATGGTGGCAGGTTGTCAGCCTTACGCACCGGCCGCCTTTACACCCAGGAAATACTCCTGGTACTCATTTCTGTTAGAGGCTGAGTCGACCCCAGGGCCATAGTGCGATCGGAAGGATTTTATGTTAAAGAAAATTCCACTGACACCAGTTAGGATCGAACCAGCGACCTTGCGATTTGTAGCACAGCACCTTAACCACTGTGTTACCGCGGTCCAAATGTAAAATAAAAGTTGGAATTAACATGCAACCCGACACACCAGACTGGTTTTCTGAAACACTGTGTTCCAACATCCCCTGAAATCAACGAGTTTGCTTGAGATTTAGAGAACATGCCGAAAATTGAGACACTGTATCAAAACTGGCAATGAACGTATAACATAATATTGTAGAGCGTTCGGGTAACGACTATTGCAACGGAAACGTAACAATGCGTTGTATATAGTAATGAACAAAGTCACTGAACAATACCAAAAAAAATGAGCGTAGCACAAAAAAACTTTTATGACGAATTTATGTCGCCGGCAATAGTGAAGTGCCAGATATTTTTCTGCGATTTCAAACAAATTTGGGGTTTCGCTAGGGGGTTTTCATATAAATCTTCCAAATCAAAATTCTGGGAAATCCGCCTAGAGGGACCAGCGCTGATACATGCGGATTGACAGAAGGGCAGACAGCCAAACACAGGCAGACATGGCGAAGGTAACAGGCGTTTTTTGGGATTAGGCGCACGCGCCTGAAAACGAAAACACTCGGTATAAGTATGTACTTCTTTGTCACTTTCCGGTCTTAGTAACGTATATAAAACTTATACAAAACCCTTGCGGGTGAATATGGGTGTGAAACATCATATTAAGGGACAAACGTGGGCTAAGAATGTTCCAGAATAGGGTGCTGAGGCTAGTGATTGAGCCTATGAGAGAGGAAGTAATAGGAAGACTGAGAAACCGGCAAAATTATGAGCTTTACCATTTTCACTCCTCACCAAATGCAGTTCGGGTGATCACATCAGGAAGAATAACACGGGCGGGGCATGCGGCACGCAAGAGGAAGAAGTTCATACGAGAATTTTGTGTGGAAACCTACAGAAATAAGACCACTTCGATGACCTAGTCGTCAATGGAAGAACAATATTAAAATGGAACGCAAAGAAGTAGAATTGGTGGCCGCAAACGGGGCTGGTCTGCTTCATGATAGCAACTGGGGGGTTCCTGTAAACGCGGTAATACACCTTTGGGTTCAAGTCGCTGTGGTGAATTTCTTGACTACAGACGAACTACTAGCTTCACAAGAAGAAATCTGCTCGGTGGAGGTAGGTTGGTTAGCGTTAAGTAATATCTGGAGCATAAGCGAAATCAGCCAATCCAATCACCTGTTTCTCACAAACCCGCTTAGCTACTCACAGCTGTACACGTATAATAACCAATCGCCGTTACGGTACTTGTATCGCTGCTGGTTCTTGGCCTGTGTCCGTGGATCGAATTACTGAAGATATGGATCGCTGTGCTGTGACGTCACGACGGAGACCAGAATCGGGTGTGTGATTTATTACTGCCGGGCGACCCCTTTCTCCTACCGGTCGCCGTACTCAACAATGACGTCGTCCCAGAAAGGACGACGACAAAGAATGAAAATCTTGGGCGCGTTATGAGACTTTCGAATATTACCGGGAAAAGAATCTGACAAGGGACACGTGAATCACGTACAATGACACTGAACACGCGTCATATATATTAAACTGCGACAGGGTGTGCATTAAAAAATGTCAACAAGAACCTGTTTTAATCTTGTGTTTAGAGACAATATGACTAGCTATCATCAGGTCTCCAATACTGGTAGGAGCAAAGGCATTCTTCCCCTACCCTCTTTCCTTTCTTTTACCGTGACATCAAAACCCGATCGACAGAATATATTTTCGCTGGAAAAAAAGAGGCCGAAGCATGAAGCTGACCAGCCAGTTTCATCCAGAGCCGAGGTGCAGCTGTAATTTCAAACTCCACGCGTTCCCATGTGTGGTGTTTCGACGCAGACAGCCTTAGCTTTGTCACATTTGAGGTCTACACAGCGGTGATTATAAGTGTTCCAAGTCTTCTGGTATGATAACGCCGTGTCAACCGGTAAATAAACAAATTTTACTGTCTTGTGCAACGTGTAGCGGAGTCAACCGTCCCGCACTGTGGAGCGTCAAGCTAACCATAGCTTCAACCTAGGGCTCCAGTCTGGAATTTATGCAATTATATAGAAATTTCATGATAATTAATACACTACGTGGAGATCAGGGGCACCGCACATTGTCTCCAAAGTCTCATAATACCGCCACTGTTTCAACAACGTAAAATTGAAGCGACCTGTGTGTAAAGTGATTACAATAAACGCTTGGTCATGGATATTTATACTCAAAGATACTTACAGAATGCACAAAAAATTTCAGAGTTTAAACAAACATTAACATTTTGGGACGGCACTTATTGTTTGCAAACACCAGTCAATTATAATGACCCGCGTTCGCATTAAAATCTAATTCAGTTTCGTTATTCAAAAATGACTAACATAACAACTGGGACATGATAAAATACATCAAGTACGAATTTCATTCCAAACATTTTTTTGACATGGTAAATACTCGAAATAATACAAGACAAAATATTTTCTAAGTGTCTTGCGCTAGGTATGACTCGCTACGGGCTGGTCCGTCCGGGGATCGAATCCCGGTAGAGGCAAGATTATCCGCGCCTGTCGAGACCGGCCATGGGGCCAACCCAGCCTCCTGTACAATATGTACCGGGTCTCTCCCGGGGGTAAAGTGGCTGGGGCGTGGCGCTCACCACCCACCACAATCTAGCGTCGAGGTTGAAGAAACAGTAGAGCTATACATGAAGAATAAAATCCAAGTAGATGCCAGTTATTACTTTATTATGCTTATGTTATGCTCAACATGTTTCGGGCAACATTATGGAAGAGTGTCCAGACCGAAGGCTGTAACAGCTTTCGGTCCGGACACTCATCCAATCCTGCCTGCACTTAACCTCCAACCAGCAGCAACTCGAAAACCAGACGGCCTATGTGGTAACCAACGCTATTGTCGTGACCTCCTGATGATGGGCATAATGGTGCCCGAAACATGTTGAGCATAACATAAGCATAATAAAGTAATAAGTGGCATCTAGTTGGATTTTATTCTTCATTTATCAGGATGATGCACGGTCCAATACACGCCCAAAAAAGTAGAGCTATACCTCTACTCCCCCTATGGGCCTTCGTGACCTGTTCTAGGGTGAACACTACCTTGCGCTATTTACGGACCGATTAGCGACAAAATATGTAGATGAAAATGACGGTCACTGGACTATACAAAACCCCAGACAATCCTGTTTGTCACCACGTGCATTCCATCCACTCTGTTAACTTCTCTGTGCCTTTACTTTAAGTCGCAGGAATTTAATGAATTAAGTACATTAGATTTAAGCACGAAGCGTCGCTGAAAAACAATTCTAGCAGTCAATGGGAGTGGAGGTTGTTGTCCCGCTGGATAAGAACATAAACAAAATCGATAATATGTGACATTTCAACGCGACGCCGGCGTTGTTCCAACATGTGCCCAGGCAACCAAGCCTTAGGCTGATTTACATGCTATGTTTTATGCACGCACGCAGGACAGTACGCAACTTTGCACTGCCACAGACAGAATCGCTGTGAAAAAGCTTACATTTCTTCTTCCTTTGTCTCTTCCTTTCTTTCTGTTCTCTATTCTTACTACTTTCATTTCTCCCTCTTATTATCTTCCTTTCATGATTTCCATATTTATGGCTTTATTTTCCATATGTATCTATTACTCTCCTGCCTTCTTCATTATTTCTGTGTTGTTTTCCTTATCTTCCAACGAACATCGCAGTGAAGTGGTTATCTTTCCTGCTTCATGTATCGATCGAGTTCTAATCTCGACGGTTCACTATCCTGAGTAAAGGAATTCTGTCGAAAATTTCCTGTGTCCCCGTGACAAATGTTGCGATGCTGACCACAGCACGCTCTATTTATCAACCGTCTTACTATTACGTGCAACAAAAAGCGTTACTTAGTAATGAAATGTGACACAAGCAAATTAAAAATTATGAGATAATTACCCTGGTCGCAAAGTGAAACATAGGGTTGCTAAAAACAAACTCCTCCAGCGATATGGAACAGATTTCGCCGATACGAATGAAGGATATCTTCTGGCAGCCAATATCCCCCGCCATAAAAAACAACCCAAACATTTAACCGCTACCACACACAGAGAACTGAAACGGGGAAATGTGCGAAATACGAACTGCACCATTTATTCGTTCTGAAGAAGCATTACATACACTGGCCAACGAACGATACAGAAGAAGATGCAAATACACCCATAAGATAATTAACAAAGTGCATGTCATTGACACATGTATTCCCCATGTAAAGGTAATTTAAATTCACATATAATATTAATCGTAAAGAACAAATACTCTGAATAGGATCCCATCAATATCCGTCAGGCAGTTCCAAAGGGGTCAAGTTAATTTATACACTCAAAAATAAAGTCAGCCATATTGTTTTAAAAAATACACAAAGGGAGAAGCGATCCATAGCAATCGAGATACACAGCCCGCCCACGTTCACACTGTGCTGTGGTGTCCTGCGGTCTGGTGGGCCTACGTGATCACGAACATTTCGGGTTACATAGCCACCCCAAACTTCAGGACTGAATTTCCCCTCCACCTATGTTACAATGTCTGTATGCTGTCACAACCCACAGGGCCATAAATTAAATTCTCACATTCACGCAACCCTCAAATTCTATACAGCAGGCACTACGTCTCTGTTACTAGTATATAACATACATCTACATAAATTTATGTTAAAGATATTCAGTCTAAAGAAGTTCCACACGTGTAGGTTAAGGTAAAGGTGTCCCTGTCCATGCCATGTATGCTTACAGAGGAACAGAGGTATGGCTCTACCCATTCTTAACCTCAGCGCTATGTGAAAGAGTGCAATATCAGCTTCACGCCTCGGCCCCTTTACCCCCGGGAAAGAACTCCGGTGGCTACCGAATAGGATGCTGGGTCAGACCCTAAATCGGTCGGGAGGATCTGAGAACAGAACAATATTTTACCCCGCCTAGACTCGAACCCCGGATCGTCCAGGCTGTGACCTAATAAATACGCCAAGAACGCTATTCCGGCTTCCTCCATACGTGTCTTTCCAAGGCATTATGTCTAAGGGCTGAAGTTCAGCTGAATATTTTGTACCCGGATTCACAACACAGTAATCGTAGCATAAACATGGTTAAATTAAGAAGATGAAGCTAAATGGTAGCATAACGAAATGTTTCACAAATGAAAGATTAGTTAAAAACACAAATGAAGTAAAAAGATACTTGGTTACCTTTGTGAAGAGGGTAGACGGGATAGGACCATTCAAAATGCTTCGAATGCCAAAGAAACGTACCTGTAACAGAAAAGGAGAAAACTGTGGTTTGATTTAGTGCATAAATCTTCCTTAATATTTTTCTGGAACTGTTCAAGAAAAATCTTTATTCAACCAAAACATTAAAAGGAGGCAACATGGAAAAAGGAATAAATAAATAAATAAATAATGGTGCACGAAGGAAGGGAGACGAGAACCAGTGGCCAGACCCATGTGTTGAATTGATTCTGTAAAATCCGTAATTGTTTACAGCTTCGAAAAGATAAATAGATGACAAATTATGCTATGTTAGTGGCGCCCGTTGAACAGCAAGTTGCCACCTTTAAGCGCTATAGAGTTTCAAAACACATTCACCACAGGCTGATAAAGAACAGGTGGATTGAAGGGAAGGTCAGAGTGTGTAGTACAGTACAGCCAAAGCACAAAACGGCGTTAAACACAAAGCTAACGATAAATTTTCGTTTGACGTTCACATAAAAGGGTTATAGTTTACCACGAAACATGACACAGTTTGATAATCACTTACCACAGAAAAGAAACAAAGCACAGATGACATCAGTGGCACACTTTGTGGTAAAAAGCGGGACCTAGGCAAATTTGTCTCCTTCCAACAAAAACTCTGGCTTACGTGTCGTCTTCACTAAAGACTTTGAGGCTTTTTGCACTTTTCATTCGCTACTGACATAATAAAAATACTCACCAACAAATGAACGCTGCGTATCCACCCTGCCTCCAGTTAGCAGCATTTCTATGTGGGAATAGAGAAGAAATTATAGCAAATGGACGGACGATTTTCAATGTATGGCATTCCTTCGAATGCCAAAGGCAGAAAGCAGACCAAGAACTTACCACATTTATTGTATCCTTACATTTTACACTAAACCAGAGGGGCATAAATTTTCGAAAAATCTAGAAACCACATCAAAATGTTATGCGCCAAATTGGGAACATTAAGCGAGTTACCTACGGAGGGCCCACACATATTACACGCCAGCGTACACTATTTAGTCGTCACGGCGACCTGGCGCCCGTGATTTGTGCACATCTGCACTAAACCCACTTTAATACTGTACTTCTATGTATGTGAGTTAAACTGTTTTAAAAATCTACAACTCTGACAGCAGAATCAGTCGCTTCAATACGACAACAGTTGGCCGCCAATGGACTCGGTGAGCAAGTTTCATCCACCACCTACTGTCTCAGTATGTTTAACAAGTATCCACCCCCTTGTCAGTCTTTCGTTAGGCAAGGTATCTCTCCACATTCCATATTAATTCCTGTCCGCCACTCCCCATTCACTTGTCCTACTCAGATAATAACCTGCAATAAGGTGCGACCTCTGGGCTACAAACCACAAAATTTCCTCGTTATGTAATATCCATAAAAAAGTCTTACACTTCATTCATGTCAGTCCAATGTTATTGCATTACGTAGTAGTAGGCTTTAATAAATCAGCCTGATCATCAGGCACTCTCAACTCCGAAGAAAAATAAGTGTCATTTAACATACAACAATTCCTTGCTGGTAACAGTTTTGTTCGACACGTGGGGTTTATTTACCACCACGTGCAATCAAACTGTCGAAGAATGTCGTGTGGAAATAGCCCCTTTCAGCACGCGGGCGTCCAAGGTTCAAATTCCGGCTCAAAGATGGTCTATCCTAGGGCGTTATTTATTGTTTTACTCAGTCTCTCCAAACAAATTCCGGGATAACACATCAGATTAGGATATGGCCACTTCCTTCCGCACCCTTCCTAGTTCGTTATAATCTTAACTATCCTAACATTCGATGCTACCGAATCTGATCTACTGACAGAGCAGTCAAACTACAAACAAAAATGATTAGGCCTTAGTTCTTCTAGGATGTTATGCGGCGTATGTTGGTAGTTGGTTACAGACGTATCAAGAAGGCTTATCAGTGCCACAGGTAACCAAATACCAAAATACACCGCGTAACATCACTGAAGAGCGAATGCCCAACTACATCGCGGCGGAAAATCGAAAACTCGACACAAAAAGGTGCAAAAAGAAGCGCTATTTTGGGACAGTCTGTGAATGGAATTTGGATACCTGCATGGGTACCATGGCAAACCTCGCTAAATCAATCACGTGTCAATACTTAGCAAACAGTCCGGTGCAGACAACGCTCTACACATTGTAGGCACATGCTTCATAATCAAAAAGGAAACAAGTAAAGGACAGGATATGGTCAGGAGGAAAATTTCTTCCAGATAAAGTGAGTAGTGCAAGTATCGGAGCAGAGGCCGGGAAGAAACTTTTAAGATTACGCATTCTTTTCCTGTTTATTTTTATCCCTTACTGTCTTATTTTATTTCTGGCATTCAGAATGTAATGAAAGTGGAAAACAGTAACAAAGGGATGAAGCTATTTGCTTTGTCAAGTGATATACAGGAAGCAATAAAAATAAAAGAATCCGAACAGAACTTCCAGCTTCCTATTCGAAGAAATACATAAATGCCTTTCGCATTGTGAACATTGTTATAAAATTAAATCTTGTGAAAATAAGATGTGAATATAGTCTCTCTTTCTACATTTGAAGTAAAAAAAAAATGATAACAACCCGATTTGTCTCTACTTTCACCACAGACTAAGGCTTAAAAAAAAAGGCTACGTGTCGCAATAAATTATATAGCAAGATACCACCAAAATCTGATGTGTATTGGACCGTGCATTATCTTGATAAATGAAGAATAAAATCCAACTAGATGCCACTTATTACTTTACTATGCTTATGTTATGCTCAACATGTTTCGGGGACCATTATGCCCATCATCAGGAGCTCACGACGATAGCATTGGTTACCACATAGGCCGTCTGGTTCTCGAGTTGCTGCTGGTTGGAGGTGAAGTACAGGCAGGATGGACAGCCTTCGGTCCGGACACTCATCTATCCTGCCTGCGCTTAACCTCCAAACAGCAGCAACTCGAGAACCAGACGGCCTATGTGGTAACCAATGCTATCGTCGTGAGCCACTGATGATGGGCATAATGGTGCCCGAAACATGTTCAGCATAACATAAGCATAATAAAGTAATAAGTGGCATCTAGTTCGATTTTATTCTTCACATATCACCAAAAGTTTTTGCGATTGACTATCTTCAGTTCTGACTACACGGCTTCACTTGACACTTTTCAATGTAACTTAAACTTCTGTTGCCGAATTATTTTTTTAAATTTTAGCACACCCTGTATATAAAATGTGAAAAATACAGGAACCAAATACGTTAGAATTATGAAACAAACTGTATTTTGAAGAGAAAAGAACGGAGAGTATATACTTACTTACTCCATGGTGCGGAGCTAACTGGTTTGCAGCTAGTCAAGAAATTCCCCGCATTTCACGGAACCCGAAGGTTCATTACCGCACTCACAAGCATCCACCACCTATCTCTATCCTGGGCCAGCCCAATCCAGTCCATAACCCCATATCCTACCTCCTGGAGATCCATCCTAATATTATCCACCCATCTACGCCTAGGCCTCCCCAGTGGTCTCTTTCCCTCCGACTTCCCCACCAAGACCCTATACACCCCCCTCTCCTCACCCATACGCGCCACATGCCCAGCCCATCTCATTCTTCTTGATTTTATCACCCGCACAATATTGGGTTACCTCGTCCCTCCTAGGTCCAAATATTCTCCTCAAAATCATGTTCTCAAACACCCTCAGCTTCCTTTCCTCCCACAATGTCAGCGACCTTAAGTGACCCTGCCCTATACAGACTCCTAACATTCCAAGTCCCTATTTTCATCCCTCTTTGCCTGCTGCGCGATGCTCCCCCTGGAAACACTCCCCCCCCCCGGAGATCCGAGTGGGGGAGTAGTTTACCTCCGGATTGTTTTGTCTCCAGAGCAAGCATCCCACCTGTGAATGTTTCTCAACATAAGTGTTTTACAGGGAAGGGTTGTTAGCACCTCGTCCAACCACCAAGCTGGAGGACCACCCCTCGTCGGCTGTCCGCGACTGCTTATTCAATTTATTCGCAGCTACCCTCCTTATCGGAGGCCGTTCCTCTATCCGCAACCTGAGGACGCGCCATGCCGTGGTTACAGGGACCCACTACATGGACGGAGAGTATAAACCATGTTTAAAATACTGAGTACCTATATTTGTTGAATAAATATATAGAATACAACTTTTACTCCAATAAGAAAAGTATGCCCTTCCCTGAGCTCCTGTACTCAAAACACGTGTTCAACAGCACTACACACATATCTGCCATACCGAAATTCATTCACATCTGACAATAAATGTGGCAAATGCCGACACAAATTCGTTTACGCTCCCAGTACAGCAGTACTTCACTGTACCTATTTTCACGTCACAAGCAAGCACATAAAGGACACCTGTGGTACCGAATGCCATCCAAAACGAAAAAAAAAAAAACTGTGAAGACAGGGGCAAAATTTCATGCCCTTCAATAAAGCAAGGATTTCAGCCCACCAATATCATGGAATGCAAAACTGCTCAACTGCAGTAAGCTGAAATCAAACATCACCCAGATCGGTCAATAAATGTAGGCGGTATGTGCAAGAATTCATGTACGTCCTCAAGCAAAGGACGAGTGTCCCTGAGATGACTTTTCAAGGAAAACATGCTTGACAAACAACCTTTTGTAGGGAGATTCTATACTGAATTTCACAGATATATATTAGTCGCTGAAAATAGGTCATAAAGAGACGGACAGACGGAAGGACGGACATCTTAACGCGCCTCTTTTTTGTTACTTCGAAGTGAAAGCCTATAAATGCCAGTGCAAACGTTCCACATAGGGCTCAGATGTTCATTTAAGGAGTTCACACCGTAGCGATGTAAGAAGCAAAGTTATTTTAATGCACAGTCTACACACTGATGTGCGGTAAGTTTCGTTACTGCTTAATACATTCACAACAACAGTTCGAAGTTAAATTCTCCACGTTCAGTACACTACTTACAACGCTGTGATTCCATTTTACGAGGTAAAGGTAAAGGCAAAGCTATCCGTTTGCTTGCCCGGACAGGACCTTCGTGCTCCAGGAGGTTGATGCCCCCAGAATTTCTAAACATTCGGCACATGAAGGTGACAAGGTCATCAGCCATACGCACTGACCGTCTTTATCCACAGGAGACACACCTGGTAAAGATCAGTTGAAATGTGAAAGCACACGCATAGAAACAAGATTTCGTCTTTCGGCGAAACGAACGAGTCCATTTAAATCAGCTGGGGCGTTAGTTCGGTCGACTACTGGCAGCCAAGGTGTGCGCATCAGCGGTAGTAACGCTGGATACACCACGTTCGGAGGTAGTGTGAAGGGTACTGGCTACCCACCCCATTCGCCAGTTTCCCCTTCACTTCCTCTCCAATGCGTCACCGTGTACCATCATATTTCAACTGGAGTCTACTCATTGCTGTTAGAGGCTGCGTCGATCACAGCGCCATAGTGCGGCCGGAAGGATTACATCAAGGAAAAATCCCACCCATCCGGCTAGAGGCGCAGTGCCTCAACCAACTGCGCCATCGCGTCCCCCCTGCTTTGTAAGGCAGCTGGCTTAACTCTGTCAAAACGATGATCTGAAAGCTTTCGTTCCCTGAATTTTGGGCTACCTGTACAAGTCTTAGTAATTAACCAACTTAATGCACAAAATCTTCTTTTATAATAAGTTTAATATATGCCTCTACATGTTTCGAGCACTATGTGCTCATCATCGGGAGGTCAAAATTGTATTATACAGCATCTGGTATCGTCACACCTACAGAGTGTGATGATACCAGATGCTGTATAATACAATTTTGACCTCCCGATGATGAGCACATAGTGCTCGAAACATGTAGAGGCATATATTAAACTTATTATAAAAGAAGATTTTGTGCATTATGTTGGTTAATTACTAAGATTATGCTGAGATGCACGGTCAGCAAAACATCAAAATACCTGCATACAGGTTATTTTATTTCACCTAAAAAATTCTGTTAGCAGGAACAGACATGGGGGATTAAACGACGGTCTTCCCCGTACTTATACCTAGCTACTTTTCACTACCTTGTGACTACTAATAATACTGTGGCATGTTTAACATGGCTGTTCCACTCACAGAATGCACCAGGATCAAAAAAGATCTATCGTGCGTTCTCTCTCTTTTCTTCTTTCTATTTCTCTTCTATGTGGAAACTTTAACCCATGTAATGAAACATGTAATTCAATACGAGATCTATGGCCCTGTAGACAGTGGAAACGTCCTCTCGGATTTGGCAAGTTTCCTCCTCCGGAAACGAAGGAAGGAAGGAAGTTCTTCACGACAGACTAACTGAAACATTTATTCAGCCTCTGCGTGTCTTATGGACGTCCACGGCAAGTTACAGGGTGATCCAAACGTGAATTATTTGCAAAGAAATGTATCTCGTTACTTATCCACTGTGTTGCAGTTTGCTATTCTACACGTGTGCACTGCGGTGGTATGAGAGTTGGCGTTACTTCTAGCTAATTACTGGCCAGAGAGCCAGAGATCGGAAAAAAATTGATAGCGACGATCGGGACAGATGCGACGATCTCAAGGAGGTGAATGTGAATACTTGACATGCATACTGTAACGAAGGCAGAATTCCTTAGGAGGTAAAGGAGAACATACGGAACGAACACAGAGACAAGAATTTAATTAAGATAGGCAATAAACGTATAAACGTCACATTGAAGAGCGTTCGCGTTACCACTGTTGCCGTGGAAAAGCAGTAAGTATTACCTATTCTGAGTGTGTGTTTGTGGCCTTGGCCACCCACCATGCAAAGTGGATGTGGCCTACCTGGCTGCAGCTACCATTTTCTTTCCACATTACCATCCACAAGGCAGATTTCGGGAAAAAGTTATCGAATATGAAATGCGCGTTTTGATTTTCTCTACAACTTTGTCTGAAATATTTCTCCTTCTAAGAAGAATTCAGCGAGATATTATCACAAATGTACATACGTCTTTACGCAAAGCATCTGTTATTTTTGTGAGATTTTAATGAAACTTTAGTTTTCTCGACATACGTGTATTTTCGAAAAATACACAAGTATCAATAAGGAAAATACATACAGTGGGAGCAGAGCTGTTCCATGTGGACGGACAAACACGACAAAGGTAACAGCCACTTTCCGTATTTTTGCAAATGTTCCTAAGAAGGGGAAAAGGGGTAAACGTTAAACAAAGAAGACTGTAGGAAGGGAAAAAGAAATGAGGTAAAGGAAATGGAGACGAAAAGGCTACCGATATATTTGTGACAGCACCGCGCCATCAAACAGAGGTAACTCCGCACATACGTAACGTCGATACTACATTCAAGTGTGAGGTCAGCTACCAGCACGGGTCGACCCTCCTCCCAGGGAGGGTCTCTCGGTTATCCTTTCGACGTGAGGTTGAATGGCTCACGCTGACTGTACACAGTACTGAGGAGCAATGTCAGCTAACTGCAAGTTCGAAGTACTTTGCTTTATTTCACTGACTGCACAAAAAGTAGAGGGTTATATTCAAATAAAAATAAACTTTATAGACATAGTTAATGAAAGATACCCCATTACGTAACTGGAATCATTCCATCTTCCTACCATATCCTATATGAGAAAACTGTCGCCCATATGTATGGAAGAGAGGCTTTTTAGATGACATGCAACATTACGAATGGAACACATGCACACATAACGAATTATATAAAGAAGAAGTAAGGCATGTATGGGAAAATCACAATAGTTCAGTATTGTGTCAGCAAATACAGAAAAGAAGATAAAATAAAAAGGAAAACTATAATCCTTTTCATTTTAGGTCTGTTAGTAATTCTAAAGAAATCTACTCCGCTTCTACATTAATCGGATTTTAATCTCAATTTGAATGAAGTCATCCCGTTGTGTATTTGTATATTCACTTTATTAATATATATTTCCGTCAACACGACTATATAATAAAAACGTAAGTTAAAGCGAAATGTTTCGACTTAAAAAGTCATCGTCAGGCTAAGCTAAGAACCATGAAGTTCTTTACAGTGCAAAGAATTTCATGGTTCTTAGTTTAGCCTGAAGATGACTTTTTAAGTGGAAACATGTCGCTTTAACTTATGTTTTTATTATATAGTTGTGTTGACGGAAATATATATTAATAAAGTGAATTTAATCTATATGTTCACAAGAGCTCGCAGTGGATATTATTCTGGACCAATTTAGTGTTGTTCCCATTTTCGCACGTTTCTCACTTTAATATATAATTAAGAGTATCCTGCGATCTTCCATTGAGTTCTGAAATTCAGCCCTTCCACTTTCAAAATATGTTGCAAGAATTTGTTTTCTTCTTGTCGTGTATGCGTTTGACCCATCTCACCCTTCTTCATGTGTACCTTTACGAAGATACCTTAATAACGCAGGGAACGAATCTCGTTCTCTGAAGAAATTATGGCCTAATTCCGTAATAAATTTGAACACATATATGGCGGAATTAGCAAGGACTGTAAGTTATTAATTAAACAATTTATTGATCCATTTAGATGTACGATTTACACCACTGCAGACACAAGGTATGCTACATTTTCCATACTTGCCAAAGTTTCGAACCGTCGTCATATTCATAACGTTAGTTATAAACCACACAAAATAATGCGTGTACAGCTTTTGTGATCCACATTCAAACGAAATTTGAAGTGAAACATTTCTCTCGGTTTATTAATTAGTGCAACAAAGCTTACAGCTAAATGCAGTATTGCATGTTGGCCAATCTGTTGTTGTGTATTTTATAAAAAGGCTCCAAAAAACTTGGTCTTGTTTACAGATGTATTAGCAACCGACGTTATGTAACCTTCCACTTAGTAACGCTAATACCATTATCACTTCATAAATCCGCACTGTCGCCATGTTGTTATGATTAATGAAACAGGAAATTAAGAACTGAAGTGGGGAGAAGGGCTCCAGGCTCATAACGCAATAGTAAATTTCTTATTTCAAATACGGTTAGGTGTGAGAAACACAGAGGCATGATACCAGTAAGACAATGTCATTTCTCAATAAAAGCAGGAAAATTTGGTTAATAAGACAAAACAAACAAACATTGTCTAGAAATTCCAACTAAGGGAATCAAGACACAAGTGCACATAGACATATCCGACAGTGCGCTGTCACCTTGCTCCGTGTTCCGTAGTACTGTGTTTGTAGTACCGAAAAAAAAATAGTTACAAAATGTTTTTCGTGGAGAGAACTTTCTGAAAAAAATAAAATATTATTACACAGTGCAGCAAGAAAATCATATACCACTTTCCCTTATCTGTAATAAGGCAATCCGTTACAACGTACTCAGATTGTAAACAACTTCCTGCTTCCTCGAGAAAATTACAGCATACGGCTAAACGCTGCAGCAGGGGATCCAAAAAATTGAGAAGGCCTAACTGGACTTCCTTTCCAATACAAGGCACAGTTTATACAAGCATATGGAAAGTCACATTCATACAAACATTATGAAGCAGTGCCACACAACTACTTTACAATTACTAATAAACTATGAGAAGAGTTCTGACATGCGACCAATGTTCCTTAAAAGAAATTAATGAATTATGACGTCACTCGAACCAAGCCTCTTTTATTATTAGGACGTACTATGAGTCCGGCGTTTAGTTGTCGGTTTTTACCACAAAGTTAGGGTTCGTTTCCAGAGTAGTCGATGCTGAATTTGTGTTGAATTATGTGATACTGAGACGGGTATATCTCGCAGTACTTCGACTTACCTCTGTCGTAGAGACCTCTGCCTGACAACACACAACACTCACAAGAGACAGGCATCCATGCCTCCGGCGGGATTCGAACCTGCAATTCCAGCAAGTGATCTGCCGCAGCCCCTAGGTTTAGACCACGCGGCCACTGGGATCGGCCCAGTGGATTACTAGCAACGTAGATACTCGTATGCCCAGCCGCCATTTTACTGCAGTGTATTCTAAATGAAATAACTAAAGTTACATAATGTTTCCAAAGACTATTAAAATACGCCATTCCAGGGTTGTGTGTTAAGGGACTCTAGTCTAACTTTCAAATTGCGAATTGTGGACTCCGCCTTATTGTTATTAGGCACTGTAAGAGATTGGGATGGCCTATGGTTGAAATTCCAAACTTCGTTTCTCTAGTAATTCAACGTCTGATCGGCCAAATCACACACTCGCATAACCATACTTTCTTTCCTGAACAAAGAAAGGTAGGCTAAGAGTGTCTTGATGCGGGCATTACAATACAAAGTTCCTTGAAGTTTTGTCGAGTAGGTAAGTAGTTATCGACAGGGTGAATAAATTAGTCGTGTAAGGCCATCGTTCCCTACGACTTGACATTCTGCAGGAATTCAGAGCGAATTGGAAACGTCCCATCCTCTTCCTTCTCTTTTAACGTCTTTAATCGCACACAGTACCAAGGGAGGGTCCTTCCAATATTCACAAGCAATGTCGTTCTGAGCCCTATCCCTTTCCATGCTTCTCCTCCGCCCCATAGCCGTCAAGCATCACCAGGGTTTTTTGTATACTTAGGAAAGGCACACAAAAGAAAATTCAAAGCTTCTATCATCAAAAAGTTTTGGAACGAAAACGTAAGCTTGGAGCCAGCAGTCAGTCAAGACCTCAAGTACAAACAGAACGACATCTTTCAAAGGGCGAGTTGGGGGTTGAGCAAGTAGAATGGGATGGGTGTTAGCAGCCTCCGCGACTGATCCTAAATTTTGACGGTACAAAAACGAGGCGACAGGATCCAATTTTCGTCTTTGCAGTCTTTATTATAGATTTCTTTCGTTATGTATGCTGAAGGAAAAGACATTCTGTGAAATTAATTACACTAAAACAAACTTTTCCAGTCGGTGAGGAGAATCTTGGTGAGGGGGAGAAGGAAAAGGGGGAAAACTTTTCAAGAGATAATATTTGGTAACAAAACACTGACTCCGTTCGTTCCACATGGATGCAACAGAAGCCCATATCACTTGTGTCTCGTATTTCAGGAGATAGAAATTAAGCATTATATATGCCTTGCGAGAAAGATATTCACAGTCGTTATGAACTTCATGACAACAAAAGCCTACGATAAAGTTCAGATGCCCCTTCACCTTTAATAAATTTGTACTCGGTTAAATTTGGAGCAGCAGATATTGAGTTTTGTTGCTGCTCGCTGTTTCAAATCTTCTGACAGGATATGACGTATATAAAAAGCCTGTTTAACAACAGAAAATTATAGAAGGTACAACATTTGTCAACAGTGGCTACTACAATTCTGTCAAGAAGTCACAAATTTCACTTCCAGTTTAACCTTTTGACGCCTAATGTCAACTATAATGGTCGTACCGCACCGCTAACCTCTAAAGTTGCATTTTGTATATTTATTCAACAAATATAGGTACTGAATATTTTAAACACGGTATATACTCTCACTTTTTTTCTCTTCAAAATGCAGTTTGTTTCATAATTCTAACGTATTTGGTTCCTGTATTATTCACATTTTATATACAG
>Ga0131853_10004566_pt1 | contig 24820 bp, 20 predicted proteins | sample TergutLab28metaG_FD_92764 | JGI IMG/M metagenome (GOLD analysis project Ga0131853, IMG submission 92764) | Labiotermes labralis P1 segment gut microbial communities from Petit-Saut dam, French Guiana - Lab288 P1 (version 2) (version 2) | ecosystem: Host-associated > Arthropoda: Insects >...
CGCGGGCCTACGGCGAGCTGAACCTGCCCACCGAGGTGGTCTCCTCGGAGTTCCTGACCATGGAGGGCAAGAAGTTCTCCTCCTCGCGCAAGATCGTGATCTACGTGCGCGACCTGCTCAGCCGCTACCAGGCCGACGCGTTCCGCTACTTCGTCGCCGCGGCCGGCCCGGAGACCAACGACGCCGACTTCACCTGGGCCGAGTTCGTCCGGCGGACCAACGACGAGCTGGTCGCCGGCTGGGGCAACCTTGTCAACCGCACGGCCACGATGATCAACAAGAACTTCGGCGAGATCCCGGAGCTCGGCGAGCTGACCGACGACGACCAGGCCGTGCTCGACGTCGTGGAGAAGGCCTTCGACGTCGTCGGCGACCTGATCGCCCACCACCGGCAGAAGGCGGCGGTCGGCGAGGCGATGCGCGCGGTCGCCGAGGTCAACCGGTACGTCTCCGACACCGAGCCGTGGAAGCTGGCCAAGGACGAGACCCAGCGCGACCGGCTCGCCACCGTGCTGCATGTGACCGCCCAGTGCGTGGCCGATCTCAACCTCATCCTGTCGCCGTTCCTGCCGTTCTCGGCCAACGAGATCGACAAGACGTTCGGCGGCAAGGGCGAGATCGCGCCGATGCCGCGGATCGAGGAGGTCGACGACCTCGACGGTGGTCCCGGCTACCCGATCCTGACCGGTGACTACACCTCGGTGCCGGCGTGGCAGCGACACCCGCTGGTCGTCGGCACGCCGGTGGCCAAGCCGTCACCGGTCTTCGTCAAGCTCGACCCGGCCGTGATCGACGAGGAGCTGGACCGCCTGGGGCAGTGACCGAGACGGCGCGGGCTCACACCCGCGTGACCTCCAGCCCCAGCCATGCGGCCAGCGCCTCGATCTCGGACTCGACCGCGTCGCCGATCTCGGAGGTCCACGGGCCGCCGGCGGCCGCGACGTCCTCGTGCACGGCGAGGATGGTGAACACGCCCTTCTTGCGGTCGGCCTTGGCGTCGAGCTTCCCGACCAGCCGGTCGCCGTACAGGATCGGCAGAGCGTAGTAGCCCCAGCGGCGCTGCGAGGCCGGCTTGTACATCTCCAGGACGTACTCGAAGCCGAAGAGCGCCTGTGCCCGGTCGCGGTCGTAGACCAGTCGGTCGTACGGCGAGAGCAGGGCGGCGCGGGGAGCGGCGGGTTCCTCGGCGGCCGCGAGCGCGTCGGGGTCGACCCGCCACTCGCCCCCGACGCCGTCGATCCGGACCGGTTCGCCGGCCTCGCCGACGACCGTCTGGTCGGCTCGGCCGCGGGACCGCGCGAGGCCGAGGGAGCCCAGGACCCGTCGCTGCATCAGCGACTGCGCCTCTTCGCGCGTCGGCATGTCGAGGCCGACGTAGACGCGGTCGGCGAGGTCGTAGGTGCGGAACTTGCCGCGCCGGCCCGAGACCGCCACCTCGCCGTACCGGATGAGCAGGTCGAGCATCCGGACGACGTTCTTGTCGTTCGTCCAGCCGCTGGACTCCCACGGCACGGTGCTCGTGTCGGCGATCTCCGTGGAGAGCAGCGGGCCCTCGGCCTCGAGCCGCGCGAGCACATCCGCCCGGAACCCGGCGTTGGCCGCCATCCACCCGCGGGCGCTCGGGTGGTCGTGGGCGGTCGCCAGCGCCAGACCGGCGTCTTCCATCGGACGGATGAACGAGCCGATCTCGACCAGTGAGCGCTCCGTCTCGAGGGCGTGGGTCAGGTCGCTGTGGTCGTACGCCGCCCCGAGGCGAGACCAGCAGACCAGGTCGGCGCTCGGCGCGACGGCGGCGACGGGGTCGATCTGCAGCAGGGTGAGGTCGTCGACCACCTCGACCAGGCCGCGCACGGCGAGATCGGCCGGCGCGGTGTCGAGCAGTTGCGCACGGACGGCGATCCGGCGCGCCTGGTCGGAGGAGAGCGTGTGCGTCACGGTCGGTGCCGGGTCAGAGGCGGCCGAGCGCCGCCTTGAGCGGGTCGAGCCCGATCGAGCCGAGGTTGAGCGCGTCGGTGTGGAACTGCTTGAGGTCGAAGGTGGCGCCGCGGCTCTCGGCGCGGGCCCGGGCGGCGTCGCGTGCCTCGAGCCAGATCCGCTCGCCGACCTTGTACGACGGCGCCTGCCCGGGCCAGCCCAGGTAGCGCTTGACCTCGAAGTCGATGAAGGCGTCGTCCATCAGACAGTGCTGGCCCATGAACTCGCGGCCCAGCGACGGTGTCCACCGCTCGCCGGGATGGAACCCGAACGCGTTGTCGGCCGGGATCTCCAGCTCCAGGTGCATGCCGATGTCGACGATCACCCGCGCCGCCCGGAAACCCTGCCCGTCGAGCATGCCGAGCCGGTCCGCCGGGTCGGAGAGCCAGCCGAGATCGTCCATCAGCCGTTCGGCGTACAGGGCCCAGCCCTCGCCGCTGCCCGAGACCCAGCACAGCAGCCGCTGCCAGCGGTTGAGCAGTTCGGCGCGGTAGGTCGTCTGGGCGACCTGCAGGTGGTGGCCCGGCACGCCCTCGTGGAAGACGGTGGTGGTCTCGCGCCACGGGCTGAACTCGGTGACCGACTCGGGCACCGACCACCACATCCGCCCTGGGCGGGAGAAGTCCTCCGAGGGGCCGGTGTAGTAGATGCCGCCGTCGTTGGTGGGCGCGATCATCGCCTCGATGCGACGGATCGGCTCGGGGATGTCGAAGTGGACATCGGCCAGCTCGCCGATGACCCGGTCGGCGAGCTCCTGCATCCAGGCCTTCAGCTCGTCGGTGGTGTGCAGCAGCCGGCTCGGGTCGGCGTCGAGGTGGGCCACCGCCTCGGCCACGCCGGCGCCGGGGAGGATCCGCTCGGCGGTGGCGGCCATGTCGTCCTCGATCCGCTTGAGCTCTTCCCAGCCCCACGCGTAGGTCTCCTCCAGGTCGACCACCGCGCCGAGGAACTGTCGCGACGCCAGCGCGTAGTGCTCGCGGCCGACGGCCTCCTTCGCGCGCCCGCGCGGTGCCATGTCCCGTGCGAGGAAGTCCGCGAGCTCGCCGTACGCCGCCGACGCGGTCTCCGCGTGGCCCGACAGCTCGCGCTGGATGTCGGCGGGGGCCTGGCCCACCAGCTTGGCGAACACGTTGCCGCCGGCCTCGCCCTGCCCCGTCCAGTTGCGCAGCTGGACGGCGACCTCGGCATACTGTCGGGCGGCCACGACCCGGCCCGCGGCGGCCTCCTCGTCGAGGGTACGGCGGTAGTCGGCGAGGGCAGCCGGAATGCCGGCGAGCCGGGCGCGGATGTTGCTCCAGTCCTCGTCGGTCTCGGTGGGCATCAGGTCGAACGCCTCCCTGATGGCGTGGGCCGGGCTGCCGATGACCGAGAGCTGCGCGCGGCTCAGGCCGGCGTCGACCATCTCGACCTCGAGGCCGATGCGCTCGAGGAACGCCTCCTTCGCCACGGCCTCGCGCTCATCGGCGGGCACGAGGGCCGTGACGTCGGCCAGCGCCGTGCGCAGCAGGCTCTCGCGGGCCTGCTCGCCGTCGGGGGAGAGGTCCGGCAGCTGGTGGTCGTGGCCCTTGATGCCGGCGTAGGTCGCGGTGAGCGGGTCGAGCGCCGCCAGCTCCTCGACGAACCGGTCCTGTCGCTGGTCGATCTGTCGCGTCATGTGCCGACCCTAGCGGCGGCCCGGGACAGTTCGCCCGAATCTAGGTGGTGGCGTGCCCGCTCCCGTCGTCCGGCTCCAACAAGACGCCGTGCTGCGGCTGCCAGTAGGCCTCCACAGCGTCGCCGAGGCGGAAGTCGCCCCGCGCCGACGACTGCAGCCGCACGGTGCCCACCGTGCCGTCGGCAAAGGTCACCGAATAGCGCCGGGCCGGCCCCAGGTAGGTGACCTCGCTGACCACGGCCGGCAGGTGGTTGACCCCATCGGGCACGGGCTCACCGGTCGCGACCAGCGACATCCGCTCGGGACGGATGAGGACGGCGGCCCGGCTGCCCGCGAAGCTCGGCGTGGTGGGGACGTGAAGCTTGTGTCCCATCACGCTCACCTCGGTGGCGCCGGCGTGGACCGCGAGCTCTCCCGAAAGGATGGTCGACTCACCGATGAACCGCCCCACGAACAGGGTCTCGGGGCGCTCGTAGAGCGCCTCGCCGGTGCCGATCTGCGCGATCTTGCCGTTGTGGAAGACCGCCACACGATCCGAGAGCACGAGTGCTTCTTCCTGGTCGTGGGTGACGTACACGAATGTGCTGCCGAGTTCGCGGTGGATGCGCTTGATCTCCATATGGAGCCAGTCACGCAACTTCCGGTCCAAGGCCCCCAACGGCTCGTCCATCAACAACACCGACGGGTTGAAGACGATGGCTCGTGCGAGGGCCACCCGCTGCTGCTGGCCACCGGAGAGCTGCGAGGGGTAGCGGTTCCCGTAGCCCTCGAGTCGGACCGTGGCGAGCACGTCGTCGATCAGCTTGAGCCGCTGCGCCTTGGGGACCTTGCGTTGCTTGAGTGGGAACGCGATGTTCTCGGCCACCGTCATATGCGGGAACAATGCATAGTGCTGGAAGACGAGGCCGATCTCGCGCTTGTGTGCCGGCAGCTTCGTCATCCGGCGCCCGGAGACATAGATGTCCCCGCTCGTGACCTGCTCAAAGCCGCTGATCAGCGACAGCGTCGTGGTCTTCCCCGAGCCACTGGGCCCCAGAAGTGTCACGAACTCGCCGGGCTCGATCTCCAGCTCGATGCCGTCGACGGCGGTCACCGAGCCATAGGACTTGTGCAGATCCACCAACTTGATGGAGGACCCCGCGGCCGGAGTCGCGGTGGCGCTCCGCTTTCCGAGAGTGGTCGGTACGGACAGGCTCATGCCAGTCTCCTGTTTCTCCGGGCGACGTAGACGAGTGAGAGTGCGATCAGGACGACACTCAAGGCGAGGATCAGCGTCGAGGCCGCAGCCACGGTCGGATCGGAATCTCTGGTGATGGACTCAAACATCACGATGGGCAGCGTCTTCATGTACGAGCTTGAGATGAACAGCGCCATCACAACCTCGTCGAACGACGAGACGAACGAGAACAGCACTCCAGCCAGCACGCCCGGTGCGATCAGCGGGAGCATCACCCGGAAGAACGTGCGCACCGGTCCGGCACCGCAGCTCGCCGAAGCGTGCAGCAACTGGGTGTTGAAGGATTCCAGCGACGCGCCGACGGTGATGACGACGTACGGGACACCCAGCACGCTGTGGGCCAGGACGAACCCGAGGAAGGTGCCCGTCAGGTGCGCATCGAGGAACATGGCGTACACGCCGATCGCCAGCGCGATGCCGGGCACGATCAGCGGGGTCAGGAGTAGCCCGCGGACCAGAGACTTCATGCGACGACCGCGAGCGCGCTGCAACCCGATCGCCGCTGCGGTGCCGAGCACCGTCGAGACGAGCGCCACCGTGGCTCCGAGGCGCAGCGACAGGCTCAACGCGTCGATCCAGTCCTGATCAGAGAAGAACTGGTGGTACCACTGCGTCGACCAACTGTGGATCGGGAACGCCAGCGAAGACGTTCCGGTGAACGAGATGGGAATGACGACGAGCGTCGGGGCGACCAGCCACAGGCCGATCAGGACCGCGAGAGCGACCAGAAGGATCTTGGTAGGCCGAGACACGATCATCGCGAACCCCCTTGGAGAGGGTTGCTGCGTCGCATGACCAACCCGGCGACGCCGAGCAGCGCCAGCGTCAGCACCAACAGCACCACGGCCATCGTGCAGCCGGGGCCCCACGCGAGGAGGCCGTTGATCTGATTCCAGATCTCAGAGGCGATCAGGGTGTTGCTCGAGGAGCCGACCATCGCCGGGGTGATGTAGAAGCCGAGCGCCAGGACGAACACAAGGACCGCGCCGGCCAGCACGCCGGGCCGGATGAGCGGGAAGTAGACCTTGAAGAACGCCACCGACGGCCGCGCGCCGAGGCTCTTGGCCGCCTGGATGAGGCGCACGTCGATCTTGCTCATCGTGGCGTACAGAGGAAGCACCATGAAGGGGAACAGGACCTGGCTCATCGCGATCACCACACCTTTGGTGGTCCCGATCAGTGTCACGTCCCAACCGAACTTCGCGAACACCTCATGGAGCAGCCCCGAGTGCTGCAGCAGGAGGACCCACGCGAAGTTGCGAACCACCGTGCTGGTCCAGAACGGCACCAGAACCAGGAACATCATCGCGTTGCGGGCGCGCCGCCCGACGATCGTCATCAGGAACACATAGGGCACACCGAGAATGGCGCACGTCAGCATGACGACGAAGGCGGTGCCGAAGGTCCGCTCCAACAGCGTGACGTTCAGGTGCGTGCCGAAGAACCAGCGATAGTTGGCCAGACCCGAGTGGGGCTGGGTGAAGCTGCGGTGGAAGACCTGATAGAGCGGGTAGCCGACGATTCCGACGAGCAACGCCAGCGCCGGAACGACCAGCACTCCGGGACCGAGCCGCGTCCACAGGGGGCGCCGCTCCTCGCGCGAGTTCGATGGATCAGGCCGGGCCGCGCGCCCTTCCGCGCGGCCGGCAACTGTCGTGGAGGTCACTGCGCGATCCAATTGTCCCAGAGCTGCTGCTGCTTGGCGTAGATGTCCTTCCTCGACCAGTACGACCAGTCGGGCGCGATGCCAGCCGCGGTGCGCTGCGGTGTCGTGGTGAGCCACTGCTGGGCGACCGCGCTCAGCTTCGGCTTCGCGTCGACGTTGACCGGTGAGTACGACGTCTCTTCGGTCATCGTCTCCTGCTGCTTCTTGCCCAGGTAGGAGTTCAGGGCTGCCATCGCTGCGTCCGGGTCCCGCACGCCCTTGGGGATGGCCAGCGCGTCACCGAGCTCGATTGCCTGGTTCCACACCCCGGCCAGGTGTGCGCCGTTCATCTCGGAGTCCATGCCACGACCCGACCACGTGTAGGCCATCGACACCTCGCCGGACTCCATCAACTGCTGGACCTGAGCACCGGTGCTCCAGAAGACCAGGTCGCTCTTGATCGAGTCGAGCTTCTTGAACGCTCGGTTGAAGTCGATGGGATAGAGGTTCTGTGGCTTGACGCCGTCGGCGAGCAATGCGGCGATGATGGGGCCGATTCCCTCTCCGGGAATCCCGATCATGGCGCGCTTGCCGGGGAAGTCCTTGACGTCGAAGAAGTCCTTCCAGCTCGTCGGAGGGTTCGACCCGAAGTCGTCCTTGTTGTAGACGATCATCTCGTCGAGCTTCATCGCCGGCACGTAGCACGGGCCGCTTGAGCCCTTAGGGGTCTTCGATGTGTCGATCTTCGTGAAGTCGAGCTTCATGAACAAGGTGCCACAGTTCACGGTGGCAGTCGCCGCATCGGTGTCGAAGATGTCCCATGAGACGTTATTCGCCTGAACCTGCGCCTGCAGCTTCGCCAGAAGCGCTGGCCCATCGCCCGCGACCTCCGCCCCGGTGGTCGAGGCGAAGTCCTTCAGCGCGTCCTGTTGGCCCTTCTGATATTGGCCCCCGTAGGAGACGAACGTCAGTTGCGTGCCCTTGAACTGGCCGGGCACGGACTTGCCGGCGACTGCAGGCCCCGCGTTGGGCTCTGAAGCGGGCGACGGGCTGCCGTTCGTCCCGCACGCTGCGACCAGCGAGAGCCCGGCCAGGGCGGCGACGCCGCTGAGTGCGCGGCGCCGCCGTGCAGTGAGGTGAATCATGAGACCTCCTCTGGGAAGCCGGCCAGCGAGTGACCGGCCGATGCTGTTGGTGTCAAGCAGAGTCGATATTCAGTTGTTCGAAACCTGCAGATGACCCAAGCGCCCCAAGAGAACTCAGGTGATCACTCCGGATGGGCTGACGCATCGGTGGCCGGCGAGACCATCCACAGAACCTCGGCATCCTCGGTTCCGGTGTTCCGGATGCCGTGGCGCTCTGAAGAGCGGTATTCCAAGCTGTCGCCAGCCGCCATTTCGAACTCCGCGTCGCCCAGGAAGCAAGTGATGGACCCGCGAAGGACAAGGAGGATCTCCTGGGAGTCTCCGTGTGTGTAGAGCTCGTTACCGGTCGATGCGCCGGGCTCGAACTCCCCGATGCACGCCTCGATGTTCCTGATCGGGCGCTGGGACAGCAGCGTCTTATGGAATCCGTCGGCCGACTCCAATACGGGACGGTCCGATCGGGTCAGAACCCTGTTGGTGTGAGGTCGCTCGGCACCGAAGAGATCGGCCATCGAGATGTTGAGCGCAGTGGCAATTCGCATCAGGGTGCCGATTGTTGCCCCCGTGCGACCGCGCTCCAATTGGCTGATGAACGAAGGGCTGACGTTGACCAACGAGGCGATATCCCTCGTCGACAACTCGCGGAGCTGGCGGTACATCCGAATTCGAGTACCGAGCGCGACCTGTTCGGTCGCACCGTTCGTGAGTGGGCCTACGGCCATTTCAACCTCCTCGCCACACCCGGGCCACTGAGCGGGCCGCTGTGACGTTCTTCACATAGCATACAGTCGGACTTAGCGGATGAGAAGTGATTCTAACCAATATTCTCAGCCGGCCTTGGACGGCCTAGTGGCCCATCAGGCGTCCGATCAGTCGTGCTCGTGCGGTGACTCTTCCCGTGCGGGCCTCCTTCTTGTCGACCCCGGCCATCGCGCGAAGTGCGCCGTTGATCCCGATCCAGCGCAACGGCTCGATCTCCCATTGGGGACTGCGGTGGTTCGCCCACGGGAGATGGGTCAGGTCGGTGGTCCTCTTCAGGATCAGGTCGCTGAGGGTCTGACCGGCCAGGTTGGCCGCCGTCACTCCACCACCCGCGTATCCCCCCGCCCACGCGAGTTTCGCCGCGGGGTCATAGCCGGCCGATGGGTGCCAATCCCGGGCCGAGGCGAACACGCCGCCCCATTGGTGGGTGATCTTGGCGCCGGCTACCTGTGGGAACAGCTCGATGAGTTCGTCGCGCAGCTTCGGGAAGAACTTCTGATGGGTCTCGTGCCGGCGGCTGATATTGGACCCGAAGTAGTACGGCGCGCCGCGGCCACCGAACGCGAACCGGTTATCCGCCGTGCGCTGTCCGTAGATGATCAGGTGCCGATAGTCGCCGAACGACTCTCGGGCCGGCAGTCCCATCTGCTCCCAGGCGTCCTCGCTGAGCGGCTCGGTGGCCAGCATCATCGAGTACAGCGGCGTGAGGACTCGCTTGGCTCCGGGCAGCAGCGCCGTGTAGCCCTCCAACGCACGCACGACGACATCGGCCCGCACAGTGCCCCCGGGCGTCGTCACGACACCGTCGCTGATGCTCAGCGCCGGCGTGCCCTCGTAGATGGTCACACCGCTTCGTTCGACGAGCCGGGCCACGCCACGTGCCAACTTCGCCGGATGCACGGAGGCAGCCCGAGGGGTGAGCGAGCCGCCGAGAACGTTGGTGGCACGGATGTGGCTCCCCATCTCGTCCTTGCCGAGAAGGATGACGTCGTCGAGGCCCCATTCCTTCCGGTTCGCGACCTCGGCCCTGGCGGCTTGCAGCTGCAACGGGGTCCGTGCCATCTCCAGGGCTCCTCCACGGGCCCAGTCACAGTCGATCCCCTGGGCGTGCACGACCTTCTCGATCTCGCCGAAGGCGCCGTCGAGTGCGTGATATTGCGCCAAAGCCGCCGTCCGCGATGTCTCGCGTGCCAGGCGCTCCAGCGACATCGCATAGCGGGCACCCGAGACGTTGCCGCCGTTGCGGCCGGAGGCCCCGAAGGCGGCGATGTGCTTCTCGACCACAGCGACCCGCAAGCTCGGGTCCTTCTGCGCGAGGTAGTAGGCGGTCCACAGTCCCGTGAATCCGGCGCCGACGATGCAGACATCGACGTCGATCGACGTGGCCAGCGCTGGACGCTGGACCAGCGACTCGCCGACCGTGTCGTGCCAGAAGCTGATCTCTTCGAAGCGCGTGCCTGTGAACTCGGGTGAGGGTGCTTCCATCGTCATCTGTGCTCCTAGTGTGAGGTGGCTTCGTGATGGACCTTGGAGACCGGATCAACTGGACCCGGCGACGATCAGGACGATCCCGGTCAAGGACATGACCACGCCGGCGTTCTGTGAGGAACGCAGCCGCTCGCGATGAACCACGCGGGCCAGCAGCACGGTTACGACGGGATAGAGCGAGGCGAGCACGGAGACCACGGAGATGTAGCCGCGCCGCGAGGCGAGCGCGAAGAACAAGATCGCGCACGTGTCCAACAGGCTCAGCAGGACGACGAGCTGCCACCGCGCCTGTGCGAGCCCACCGATCGTGCGTCGCGCGAAGGCATAGGCCAGCAGCGGCGCGATGATGGTGAGCTTGACGACGATCATGGTCTCGAGCACGTCGGTCTGGGCGGCCTTCGCGACGAACGCCATGTTCGAGCCGAAGCAGGCGCCGGCGACGGCGGCGAGGATGATCGGTCGCACGCCTGCTTGGCCTCGCAGTTCCGGGCCCGACGCCAGGACGACGCCGATCACGACGCCGAGAACCCCCACGACCTGGATGGCTCCCGGCCGCTCGCCGGAGATCAGTCCCCAGAAGAAGGGGACGGCCACGCCGACCGCGGCGATCGGGGCGACCACGGACATCGTTCCGGTCGCCAGCGCTTGATAGAAGCAGCCGAGTCCGACGAGCAGCGTCACTCCTCCCAGCACCGCCCAAGGAACGAACGCGTCGGTCCCGACCGAGGGTCGCTCGATGGCCATCCAGACGATCAGCAGTGCGACTCCCAGGCATTGGCTGCTGGCGATCGTGGCCAAGGCGCTGACCTGCCTGGTCTGGGTGCCTCCTACGAAGTCGGCCGCGCCGCCCGCGATGGAGGAGAAGAGGGCGAGCAGAGCGGCTACCATCCGCGTGCCTTCCGACCAGAATCCCTTGGAACCCCGCACGCCGGGGCAGGGAGCGGACGCGGAATCGCGGTGAGCTGTCGGCTGGCCACGGCCGCGAGGACGCACAAGCTCGCAGCGCCAGCGAAGATGACCGCGAGCCCGGCGCGTGCCTGCCCGGCGAACGGGTTGATCTCGCGCACGAGGGTTCCCAGTGCGATGGCGAGTGCGCTGCCGACGGAGTCCGCGAGCTGGATGGCCATGGACAGCACGCCCGCGTCATGCTCGGTGGCCGCGTGAAGGGTGCCGGTGGTGACCGTCGAGTTCGCGATGCCCATACCGGTCGCGCTCATCGTCCACAGCAGTCCCAGGAGTAGGAGAGGCAGACCGCTCAGGGTCTGGATCAGCAGCACGCCCATTCCTGCTCCGGAGATCAGGGAGCCGAATGCCACCCTGCGGCGCCGGTGCGTCGAGCTGGCCGTGGCGAAGCCACGGCTCTGCCACATCGCTCCGGCCGCCCAGCCCAGCGGGGCGCCGAGCATGACTAGGCCAGCGTGCTCGGGAGAGAGTCGGTGGACCTGGATCAACATCGTCGGAATCCAGATCTGGCCGCCGAAGTAGGCAGCGGAGAGCAGGAACCGCAACCCGACGAGGGCAGGGACACTCGGACGAAGCGCGAGCACCCCGGTCGGGAGCAACCGCCGTAGCGCGAGGACCAGGGCAGCGATCGAGGCGAGGAAGACGACGATGCCGAGCGGCGAGTGCACCAGGCCGGACGCCTGGACGCCTGTCAGGGCGAGGAAGGCGACGACCGCCGGCATCAGGAACGACGAACGCTCCGGTGCTGCTCCACGCGGCATGTGACGCGTCGGCACGATCACCAGGACCGCGCTGAGGACGGTGCCCACCACGAGGGCGACGAAGACGGATCTCCATCCCCAATGCGATGTCATCGCGCCGGCCACGCTCGGTCCGACCATCCCGGGGACGATCAGCGCGGCGCTGGTCAGGGCAATCAGGCGCGGCCGTGCGGTCGGGGGGTAGCAACGGGCGATCAGCTCGTAGACGACGACGAGAACGACCCCGGCCCCCACACCCTGCATCCACCTGCCGGTGATGAGCACCCAGGCATGATCGGCCGTCGCTGCGACGCACAGCCCGGTGACCAGAAGAGCTGAGGCAAGCCCTTGCACCACCCACGGCCGCCCGCGTCGTGACAGGCTCGGCGCGAGGCAGATGCCGAGGACCTCGCCCGAGAGGTAGACGGCGAACAGCCAGCCCAGGTAGCGATCAGCCGCCAACTGGTGCGCTGCGACAGGCAACGTCGTACTGAGCGCGTAGCCGGCGCACGCCGAGACGAATGTCGTCACGCCGATGCCGGCACTCAGCGTCACCGGGTGCCATCCCCGGTGTACTGCCGTGCCGTACCGCGCCAGCCGGGGGACCGGCTGGCGCCGGTCTGTGCGGCCGGCCTCGCCTGGGCTCCTCATAGCTGGGCGAGGACCTCCCCCGCCGCGCGCACACCGCTACGCAGGGCACCACAGATGGAACTCCCGTGAAGGTCGGTGGTGTGCTCCCCGGCGAAGAAGAGCCGCTCCGACGGGCGGGAGATGTAGTCCTGGTCCTCCTCGGTCCAGCCCACCGGCCGGTAGCTGTAGGCGCCTCTCGTCCACGGGTCCCCACCCCAATAGGTGAGTAGCGCGCTCGGGCCGAACTTCGCGTCGGGCCATTGGGCCTCGAGGAGGGGACGAAAGGTGTCAGGACCGTGCATGACTCGCAGCTTGTCCTGGGTCTCGTGGGTCGCACCGAACCCCGTGACGAACGCCGCGTACTCGGATCCGATGCCGGCTGTGGCCCACGTCGAGAACGGAGTGGCCACCTCCTGCTTGACCGCGGGAGAGACGTCGTTCTCGAGCGTGAGATGGAGTTTGGTCGCCTGCCCGAAGCCGACCTTGCGCAGAGCCGCGATCGTGCGCACGTCGGCCACGGCATCGGCCAGGTCCGGTGCGAGAGTGGCGGGGACGGCGAGGACGACGATATCCGCGGACAGCGTCGCGCCCAGGTAGTTGGTCAGCACATAGCCGCGGCCCTCCCGCTCGAGGGTGGCCACGGGCCAGCGCCGGGACACCCGCTCGCCCCCGATCTCCTCCATCATCCGCTCTGCCAGGCGCTGGTTGCCCTCGCCGATCCGGGTGTTGAGCTCATGGGAGACCCGAGGCATCTCCGAGCCCCCGTCCGCCCAGCGAGCCGAGACGCGGCTGACGTCTGCGGCACGCCCGCTGGAGAGCCGCGCGGCCGTGACCGTCTTGATCTCGGGCGGCAGCGGCGAGCCGGCGATGACGTCGGCGACGCTGACCGAGTCGTCGACCTCGCCCAGACTCTTCCAGTAGTCGCACAGCAGCGCCGCGCCATCCTCGAGTTCGTCCAGGGACGGGCCGCTCGGGTCGATGGTGGGTCGCACCGAGGCGTTGTAGCCCTGGGAGACCATGTGCAGGCCGAGTTCGGCAACGAACTGGTGTACCTCGGTGCTGCTGGAGTCGAAGTACTCGCCGCCGCGCTCGGCGATCGCGCCGTTGGCGAGGGTCTCCGACCAGGTCCGGCCGCCGACGCGAGCACGTGCCTCGACCACCTGTACGTCCACGTCCTGCTGTCGCAGCCTGTAGGCGCACGCCATTCCTGCCGGTCCCGCCCCGACCACCACAACCTTGGTCATTGCCGTCTCCTCGAAATATCTCTTGTCACGATGCTCGGTCGCACTCTCTGCAACGGAGAGGATTACTTAGCGGTTCGGAGAGTAGCACTACTCAGTGACGCGCGTCACACTCTCAACGGAAGTTCTTGCGTCGCGTCGGCCGCGCGGTTGATCCGCAGGTGTGGCAGCTCCGCTGCGACCACGCCGAAGAGGGCCACGCCGGCACCGACCAGCTGCAGCGGGCTGAGCGTCTGGCCCAGCACAGCCCACCCGATGGAGATGCCGGCGACCGGCTCGAGCATCCCCAGTACGCCGGCCCGTGGCGCGCCGATGAGCCGGACCCCGTAGGCCAGGACGAGTGACGCGCCGGCACTGCCCAATGTCGCGATCACGGCGACCAGCAGCCACGTCGGCATCCGTTCGGCCCCCAGTGCGGAGGGCAGTCTGACCTCAGGCGCGAACGCGTGCCAGGGCATCGGCCGGCTGGACGTCAATACGATCCAGGCCGCGGAGCCGAACACGTAGCCCCATGTCACCTGGGTCAGCGGGTGGCGGGCTCGCAAGCCGGACTCGGCGAAGAGGAATGATGCGGCGAAGCACAGGCCGGAGACCAGGGCGAGGCAGATGCCGCCGATGGTCAGCCGCCCGCCGAGGCCGGGCTCGGCAGTCAATGCGAGCCCTGCGAGGCAGATCGCGTTGCCGAGCCAGGTTATTCGATGGATCCGCCGCTTCCATACGATCCGTGCCCACAGGGTGACGATCACCGGAGCGAGATACTGCAGGACCAGCGCCACGCCGATCGGGATCTCGCTGATCGCCCACACGTAGGTCGCCGACGTCAGGCCCAATCCGACCACGCCGTAGGCGGCGAGCCCGAGCAGGTCGGCCTTGCGCACCGCGAGCAGCTTGCGGTTGACCAGACCCGTTACGGCCAGCAGGACGGCGGTCACGATCCAGGCGCGCATCGTCGCCAGCGCGGTGGCGCTCAGACCGCTGTCCATCACCACCTTCATCAGCACGGCGTTGAGGCTGCACAGCGCCGCCCAGAACGCGAAGAGTCCGACGCTGAAGATGGTTGTGCGCACGCTGTTTCCTCGCCGGCGACTCGTGATCGCGAGCGCCGGCCGGCCTTCGGCGCACTGGATACTTAACATGGCGAACAGTGTTGTTGTACAGTCCGAACAGTTGTCGTTTTCGGTCGGTTCAATGCTTCTTGCCAGGAGGACCCATGAGCGCGATCTCTCCGGGGCGGACACCGTCCGCCGGGCGGCCGAACCCGAACGATCCGATCGCGGTCGACGGCCTCCTGAGCGAGGACGAGAGGGCCGTGCGTGCCTCGGTGCGTCAGCTCTGTGCTGACCACATCGACCCCTACATCGCCGACTGGTTCGAAGCCGGAGAGATTCCCGACATCGGCGGCCTGACGAAGGAGTTGGGCGCGCTGGGCGTTCTCGGCATGCACCTCGAGGGCTATGGCTGCGCAGGTATGTCAGCGACCGAGTACGGCCTGGCCTGCCTCGAGCTAGAGGCCTGCGACTCAGGCATCCGGTCGCTCGTCTCGGTCCAGGGCTCGCTCGCGATGTATGCGATCTGGCGGTGGGGTTCGGAGGAGCAGAAGCAGCGGTGGCTGCCTCAGATGGCGTCCGGCGAGGTGATCGGATGCTTCGGACTGACGGAGCCCGATCACGGCTCCGACCCGGCCTCCATGCGCACCAGCGCCAAGCGCGACGGCGCCGGACCGACCGCCGACTGGATCCTCGACGGCCGCAAGATGTGGATCACCAATGCCCCGGTAGCCGGTGTCGCGGTGGTGTGGGCACAGACCGACGACGGCATTCGCGGCTTCGTCGTCCCGGCGGACACTCCCGGGTTCTCTGCGCCGCGGATCGAGCACAAGATGTCGCTGCGAGCCTCGGTCACCGGTGAGATCCTGCTCGACTCCGTCCGGCTGCCGGGATCGGCGGTGCTACCTGGGGTGCATGGTCTCAAGGGCCCGCTGTCGTGTCTGAACGAGGCCCGCTACGGCATCGTGTGGGGCGCGTTGGGCGCGGCTCGCTCCTGTTTCGAGGCCGCGCTGAGCTACGCGACGCAGCGTGAACAGTTCGGCAAGCCCATCGCCGGGTTCCAGCTGACCCAGGAGAAGCTGGCGAACATGTCGCTGGAACTGGTCAAGGGCCAGCTGCTGGCCCTCCACCTGGGCCGCCTCAAAGACGCCGGCACACTGCGCCCGGAGCAGGTCTCCTACGGCAAGCTCAACAACGTGCGCGAGTCCATTGAGATCTGCCGCACGGCACGCACCATCCTGGGCGCCAACGGCATCTCGCTGGAGTTCCCGGTCATCCGGCACGCGAACAACCTCGAGTCCGTGCTCACCTATGAGGGCACGTCGGAGATGCACACCCTCGTCGTGGGGCAGGCACTCACCGGCATCCCCGCCTTTCGCTGACAACGAGGAGGACCACCCATGAATGCCGCCTCCAGGGCACCGGAGTCGCTCGGCACCACGTCGTACCGGCCTCGCGACGGCGGGGTGAACGCGACGGTCCCAGACTCGTCGGCCCGAGACGTCGACGACACCGTACGTCGCGCCGCAGCCGCGGCCCCCGCGATCGCCGCGGTCCCTCCGAGGCAGCGAGGGGAGTGGCTCGAGGCCGTCGCCGTCGCGGTGTTGGAGCACCGCGACGAGCTCGCCGAGTCGGCCGACGCGGAGACCGCGCTCGGCATGCAACGCCTGACAGGCGAGGTCGAGCGGATGGCAGCCCAGATCCGGTTCTACGGCGAGGTGGCTTCAGAGGGGTCCTACCTCGGCGTCACGATCGACGCTGGGCCGGCTCTCGTACGCGTCAACCAGCCGCTCGGCCCGGTGGCCGTGTTCGGGGCAAGCAACTTCCCGTTCGGGTTCGGCGTACTCGGCAATGACACCGCCTCCGCCCTCGCCGCCGGGTGTCCCGTCGTCGCCAAGGCACATCCGGCCCACCCCTTGACCTGTCGGCGACTCGCGGACCTGGCAACCGCCGCGCTCATCCACGCTGGGGCCCCGGATGGTGCCTTCGCGATGGTGGGCGGCATGGACGCCGGTGTACAGCTCGTGCAGGCTCCTGCCATCGCCGCCGTCGGCTTCACCGGCTCGCAGTCGGGCGGCCTGGCACTGTGGCGGCTCGCGAATTCCCGGAAGGTCGTCATCCCGGTCTTCGCCGAGATGGGCACGGTGAATCCGGCTGTCCTGACACCTGCCGGGGCCGGCGCTCGGGCCGCCGAGGTGGCTGCCGGCTTCGTCGGCTCGTTCACGCTGGGCTCCGGCCAGTTCTGCACGAAGCCGGGTCTCCTCCTCGCCCCAGCCGGGCACGATGTCGCTCTCGCGACCCGTGATGCGCTGGTCGCCGCCGCACCCAGTCCGGTGATGCTGACTCGCAACATCGCCCAGGCCGCCGGAAGCGGAGTCGCGGCGCTGGTCGAGGCGGGTGCGACGGTGGTCGGTCTCGTCCCGGGCGCTGGGGACGGGTGGTCGGCCGACGCAGTCGTGCTGCAAGCACCCATCGCCGCCCTGAAGGCTGACAGCCGACTGCTCGAGGAGTGCTTCGGACCGGTCGCCATCGTCGTGGAGTACGGCGACGCCGAGCAGTTGCGCACTGTGCTCGCGACGCTGCAGGGCAGCCTGGCCGGTGCGGTCTTCACCGATGGCACCGACGCCGACCCGGACGCCGGCTGGTTGGTGTCGACCCTCTCCGCGCAAGTAGGCCGCGTGACGGTCAACGAGTGGCCCACGGGCGTGGCGTGGACCTGGGCACAGCAGCACGGTGGTCCCTGGCCCGCGACGTCTCGCCCAGAAGCCACATCGGTCGGAGCGGCCGCACTGGACCGCTGGCTGCGGCCGGTCACCTACCAGGCCGTCGCCGACGCGTGGCTGCCGCCGGCGGGCCGCGCCGAGAATCCGTGGGGAGTCCCGCGGCGCCGCGACGGTGTGCGATGAGGCCGCTGGACGGGCTCCTGATCGCCGACTTCTCCCGGGTGCTCGCTGGCCCCCTGGCAACCGCGACGCTTGCCGACCTCGGCGCACGCGTCATCAAGGTCGAACGGCCTGACGGGGGTGACGACACCCGGGCTTGGGGTCCACCGTGGACGGCGAACTCGTCGTCCTACTTCGAGTCGGCCAACCGCTCCAAGGAGTCGGTCACGCTCGACCTCGACGCACCCGCTGACGTCGTGCTGGCACAAGAGCTCGCGGCTCGGGCCGACATCCTGGTCGAGAACTTCAGGGCCGGCGCCCTCGACAGGCGAGGCCTGGGATACGCCGAGGTCGCGGCGCGCAACCCGGGCATCGTGTACTGCTCGATCTCTGGATTCGGCACGGCCGGCGGTAGCGACCGAGCCGGCTACGACTTCTTGGTTCAGGCGGTCGGTGGCCTGATGTCGATCACCGGCGAGGTCAGCCATGAACCGATGAAGGTCGGTGTCGCGCTGGTCGACGTACTCACGGCGAAGGATGCGGCCATCGGCATTCTCGCGGCGTTGCGTGCCAGAGCGGCCACCGGCCGTGGTCAGAGGGTGGAGGTGAACCTGCTCTCCAGTCTGCTCGGCTCGCTGGTCAACCAGGCGTCGTCGTACCTGGCGACCGGCGATGCCCCGCACCGCATGGGGAACGCGCACCCGTCGATTGCACCCTATGAGCTGTTGCGCTGCGCCGACGGGCCGCTCGCCATCGCGTGCGGCAATGACGCGCAGTTCCGCCGGCTCGTCACGGTCATCGGGAAGGTGTCGATGGCCGACGATCCACGGTATGCGACCAATGCCGGGCGGGTGCTGAACCGGCCCGAACTGGTCGCCGACCTGGAGGCCCTGCTCGGTGGCGCCACCGCGGAGGAGTGGTCGAAGAGGCTGGGTTCTGTGGGCGTGCCTGCCGGAAAGGTCGGCACCGTCGCGGATGGGCTGCGGCTGGCCGATGAGTTGGGCCTCGACCCGCTCGTCGATGTGGGGCCCGACGCCCCGCACCAGGTCCGCCACGCGATCACCTATTCCGAGACGCCGGTGACCAGTTATGCGGCGCCGCCCCGTCTCGGGGAGCACAGCGAGGACATCCGTCGCTGGTTGGCGAGTCCCGCCGTGGAATCGGAGCGAGAGGGGCCGCGAGATGAGTGACAGTTCCCAACCGGCCGACGAGCCCGGGACTGCCGAGCACGACCCCCTGCGCAGCGCCATCCGTGCCGTCGTGGAGAACTTGGTGCGGCCTCACGAGGCGGACGCGCCTGAGGGCTGATCCCGCGCGCGCTTTCTGCGTGTCACAGTGCTCCAACCGAACCGTGCTGCAACGAAACCGTGGCGCACGGCGTATGAGGGGCGTGAGCGTGGACCAGCAGCAGCGGATGACGGAGTTCGCGGACTGGGTGAGCCGGCGCGGCCCCGCGCTGCACCGGTTCGCCTACCTGCTGACCGGCGGGTCCGCGGACGCCCCGGACCTCGTGCAGGACGCGCTGCTACGCGCCTACCCGCGCTGGCGGTCGTTGGCCCGGCGGGGCACCGTGGAGGCCTACGTACGACGCAGCATCGTCAACGGTTCGATCTCTCGGTGGCGGCGAGGGCGTCGTACGGTGCTCGTCGGCGACATCGAGGACCACGCCGCCGCGGCCGCGACCAGTGACGCGGACCAGGCGTGGGAGCTGTGTGCCACGCTGCCGCCGACACAGCGGGCAGCGGTGGTGCTGCGCTTCTACGACGACCTGCCGTTCGCCGAGATCGCCCGGACCCTCGGCTGCCGCGAGGCCACAGCACGCTCACACGTCCATCGAGCCCTGGCCGCGCTCCGCGTTCGGCTGGAGCAGGAGCGCGACGCAGAGGAGACGCGATGACCCAGCGTGAGGAGCAGGCGTTTCGCGACGCCTTCGAGCAGCGGACCCAGCAGCTCCCACCGACCCGGATCTCACCACCCTTCGCGCCACGACGCGACTGGGGGCCGCTGATCGCGGTCGCAGCCATCGTGGCGCTGATCGTCGGGGGAGTGGCGGTCATCGCAACCGAGCGCCAGCCGCCGGCGGAGACCGCGGGCTCGACCGCAGGAAACGGGGACACCGGGGACACCGGTGGCACCGGTGGCGCGCTGCCGCGCGCCGCGTCGGGATGGAAGTGGGTCTCCAACAGGGGCGCGGCCGTCCAGGTCCCTGTCTCATGGGCCTGGGGGCAGTGGCCGGACGGCGGCTCATGCGGCAGCAGTGGCCCCGGCGCCCCGAAGATCGCGCCGGGGCCGTTCGTGGCGCTCGACGACACGTTCACGTCTGTCGCGGCCGTCGGGTGTGCACGCCCGGGCACCCAAGCTCCGCCGGCCGGCTTCCCGCCGCAGACCTCACCCGCCAGATGGCAGCCCGCGGTCCGCTTCCACCCCGTGGGCGACCGGACGGCGTCGTACGCGGGCTGGACGCTGTTGGCGAAGCCGGTCGGCGTCACCGGTGTGAGCGTCATCGTGCCGAGCAGCGAGCACGCCCTCGGCCAGCGCATCCTCGACTCCGCACGCACTTTCAGCATCGACCAGAACGGGTGCCCGGCGACGTCACCGGTCGCGAGTGCAGGCAAGGTGCGGCCGCCCGCCGGGCAGCGGACGCCGTCCGGCCCCCCGAGATCGGCCTCGATCTGCCAGTACGCCCGCGCGGCGCGGGACGTCACACCCGGTCTGATCGGGTCACGGCGGCTCGACGCCACGCAGGCCACCGCGCTCGCCGCGGCGATCCAGGCGGCGCCGCAGGGCCCTGGTCCCGACTACCCGGGGGACTGTCTGAACCCCACGGCCGGCAACCAGGCACTCCTGCTGCGCATGCGGTACGCCGACGGCTCGGTCGACAGCTTCGTGTACGTCGACAGCTGCGTCGGCAACGGGATAGACGACGGTCGCTCGGTGCGCCAGATCACCGCAGCCGACTGCCGTCCGCTCTACGCGCAGCCACCGATCCGCCTCAGCGCGGCACACGGGGGCATCTTCCAGCGTTGCGTCGCCGCCGGTTAGCGCTCGGCAGGCACGGCCGCCTCGTGCGCGGCCTGGGCGGGCGCGACGGCGCGCGGGGGTCGCATCCGCCACAGCAGCCACGCCGCTTCGCCGGCGGCGGCCACGCACAGGCCCGCGATGATCGTGTTCCGGGTGACGAGGAGGGCCACGATCGCGTTGCTGTCGGCGGCGTGGACGGTCAGCGCGTTGTAGTTGCGGGGGAAGATCTCATGGGTCATCAGCGTCGCCGCGAGCAGCACCATCGACCAGCCGGCGAGGTGATTCCAGCTCCGGTGGCCGCGTAGGACGACGAGACCTGCGGCCGCGCCGGGCAGCACCCAGAGCAGGTACTGCGGACTGAAGACCTTGCTGGTCACGATGAATCCGGTCACGGACGCCAGCACGAGCCAGACCAGCACGTCGATGCTCTGCTCGGGGTCCTTCAGGCGCAGCCAGGCCCAGGACCACAGGCCCACGAGTGTGAACGCGAGGACCACCGTGGCGATCGACGAGAGATGCAGGAGGAAACCGACGCTCGGGCCGGTCACCTCGTAGGCCTTGGAGGAGGCGAAGAAGACCGTGTAGTCGTGGGGGTTGCTGACCCAGCGCGCCATCGCGGGCGAGGCGAAGATCGATTCGATCTGCAGGCCGCGCGTGCCCTGGTACTGCAGGGGGGAGATGATCCGGGACCAGCCGCCGATGATGAGGCTGATGACACCGATGACCAGCCCGGCGATGGTGCCCGCGGTGATGGTCTTGCGACGGGTCTCGGCGGGTGCGGCGAGCGTGGGCAGCACGATCGCCGGCCAGTACTTGACGCCGGTCGCCATCGCCCCGAAGCAGGCCGCCAGGCCGGGTCGCTGGACCGCGTAGAGCAGCGCCAACCCGACCAGGACGCCGGGGATGAGGTCGAACCGGGCGTAGGTGGTGGCGCCCAGCGCCGGCGCGGCGAGCAGCCACATCCACTCCGCGGCTGTGATGCGCATCCATGCGGGCTGGTCGGGCCGCCAGCGCCGCGACCCCACCAGGAAGCGGAGGAAGAAGAGGTCGGTCAGGATCGCGGCCGAGACGATCACGACGGGGTAGGCGATCGTGAAGTGGACGAGGTCGAGGATCAGATAGGGGACGGCGAGCAGGACGAACGCCGGCACCGGGTATTCGGCGAGCGTGCCCTGGACGCCGTTCTCGCCCAGCGCGTCGAGGCTGTGCTGGTAGTAGAAGATGTCGCCACGGGCGGCGTGCTCGGGACTGAGCAGCCAGTAGACGACGAGGGCACGCGTCAGGGCCCAGACCACGAGGGTCGGCCACGTGCGCATCCACCAACTCCTTGACCAGCCGCAGGCGCGTGCGCTCCGAAACGCGCGCCACGGGTCATCATCCCACGAAGGCTCCGGAGAACAGCGGCAGCACCTGGCCCGGCGGCACCACCTCGCGCACGGGCGTGCTGCCAGGCCCGGGCATCATGCAGCCCGGCACGTCGGCGGCAGCGGTCCTGCGCAGGAGGGCGGCACCGTCCTGGTCGCTCACGAGGGCGTAGCCGTGCTGCTCCAGTAACCGTGCGCGCTGGAGCTGTGCGGTGTCGGAGAGGAAGCCGAAGTCCAGCTGGCGACGTGCTCGTAGGAGCACGTAGTCGAGGCAGTGCGGCGTCTCGTCGGCGATCACGACGTAGTGGTCGGCGGTCAGACGCGGCGCGATGTCGTTGTTGGCCTCCACGCTCGCGCCCGGCGGGATGAGCCTGGCGGCGGCCAGCATGCCGCGCTCGCTCGGCCCCGGCTGCCGGTCGGCCCACAGGAGCTTCCCGACCAGTCCGAGCGCTGAGGACGTCAGCAGTGCGGTGACCACGGCCACGCCGCCGACGGCGTAGGTGGGGCCTCGGGGCGCACGGTGCAGGAGGCGGGCGTACGTCTCGATCGCCGCCACCAGCAGGAACGGCCAGATGAAGGCGTCGTACTGGTTGGTGACCGTCCAGTGGTTGGTGTTCGCGGAGTAGATCCGCTCGGCGAGCAGCGGCAGCCAGCACAGGGTGGTGAGCGAGGAGAGCGGTAGCAGTGCGAGGGAGCCGACGACCCAGCCGACCAGTTGGAGCTTGACCCTGTGGTCGGCGGCGGCCGTCACGAGGACCCATGGACGGGTGACCAGGTTGTGCACGACGCCGACAGGCCCGCTGCCCAGGAGGTCGTAGTCCCAGTAGTACCCGCGTACGCCGCCCAAGGCGGGTATCAGCACGTCGATCTCGAGCACCGAGGCCAGCGGGCCCAGGACGAAGAGCAGCAGACCGGTCGTGCGACCGGGGCGATCGCCCGCACGCAGGGAGCGGATCAGGAGCACGAGCCCGAAGACCCCGACGATCAGGCCGAGGTCCTCCTTCGTCAGACAGAGACCCAGTGCCGCGAGACCGGCGAGCCGGTAGCGTCGCTCGGACGCGGCCAGCAGGAGCAACAGCGCGAACGGTACGGCGAACGCCACCTCGTGGAACCCCGCCGAGGCCGCCGACATGAAGGGCCACCCGGTCGCGTAGACGACCCCCGCGACATCGACCACGCGCTCGCGCCTGTTGCCCGCCAGCGCGTCTCCCACCGTGATGCGCGCGAGCCGGCGGACGAGGGGGACGCCGGCGGCGAAGAGGGCCGCCTGGGCGAGTAGCAGCATGCGCGGCTCGTTCCAGAGCCAGTACAGCGGCGCGAGGAGCGCCAGGATCGGCGAGAAGTGGTCGCCCAACAGCGAGTACGTCGGCGGGAAGTTGTGGTGCACGTTCTTGATCGAGGAGACCGGGGCGTGGAAGTGCGCGTAGGCGCGGATGGCCTGGTCGAAGATCCCGAGGTCGAAGCCGCCCAGGCGCAGCTGCGACCACATCTGCAGCCCGCGGGCCGCGCACAGGACGAAGCAGAGCGCGACCGTGAGGGTCGAGCGGACGGCGCTCGTCATGGGGTCAGTGGGGCAGGCCGCTGGTGCGCCAGGCGCCGGGTCCGGCGCGTAGTGCGCCCCGCATCTGGTGGGCGGGGTGGGACCAGACCGGCCGCCGCTTCGGCGTCGCGGGGGCGGTGCCTCCCAGCGTGTGGAAGAGCGCGACGATGAGGGCGATCTCCTCGGGGGTGGCCGAGGGCGTCAGGACACGCAGGATCGGCTGCTGCGCGGTCTCGGTCTCGGTCACGGTCTTGGGCGGGGTCATAGCGGGATGTTTCCGTGCTTCTTGGGGGGCAGGGTCTCGCGTTTGGTGGCCAGCAGGCGTAGGGCGCGGGTGATCTCGATGCGGGTCTCGTGGGGGAAGATCACGGCGTCGATGTAGCCGCGTTCGGCGGCGATGTAGGGGTTGGCCAGGGTGGTCTCGTACTCGTCGATGAGCTCGGCGCGGCGGGCTTCGACCTGTTCGGTCGACGCGCCGGACTCGGCCAGGGTGGCGAGTTGGCGGCGGTGGATGATGTTGGCGGCGCCCTGGGCGCCCATGACCGCGATCTGGGCGGTGGGCCAGGCCAGGTTGAGGTCGGCGCCGAGGTGTTTGGAGGCCATCACGTCGTAGGCGCCGCCGTAGGCCTTGCGGGTGATGATGGTGACCAGCGGGACGGTGGCCTCGGCGTAGGCGTAGATCAGCTTGGCGCCGCGGCGGATGATGCCGTCCCATTCCTGGGAGGTGCCGGGCAGGAACCCGGGCACGTCCACGAAGGTCAGCACCGGGGTGTTGAACGCATCGCAGGTGCGTACGAACCGGGCCGCCTTCTCGCTCGCGTCGATGTCGAGGGTGCCGGCGAACGCCATCGGCTGGTTGGCCACGATCCCCACCGGGCGGCCCTGGATGCGGGCGAACCCGATGATGATGTTGGTCGCGAACAGGGGCTGGACCTCCAAGAACTCGCCCTCGTCGACCACCGCGGCGATCACGGTGTGCATGTCGTAGGGCTGGTTGGGGGAGTCGGGGATGATCCCATCCAGGCTCCGGTCCAGGTCGGAGACCTCCAGCTCGGCTGCCTCGTCGTAGACGGGGGGCTCGTCCATGTTGTTCGACGGCAGGTAGGACAACAGCGCCTTGACGTATTCCAGGGCGTCGGCCTCGTCGGCGCCCATGTAGTGGGCGTTGCCGGACTTGGTGTTGTGGGTGCGGGCCCCGCCCAACTCCTCCATGGTGACGTCCTCGCCGGTGACGGTCTTGATCACGTCGGGGCCGGTGATGAACATGGCCGAGGTCTGGTCGACCATGATGGTGAAGTCGGTGACCGCGGGGGAGTAGACGTGCCCGCCGGCGCAGTTGCCCATGATCAGCGAGATCTGGGGGATGACCCCGGAGGCGTGCACGTTGCGGCGGAAGATCTCCCCGTACAGCCCCAGGGAGACCACGCCCTCTTGGATGCGGGCCCCGGCGCCCTCGTTGATCCCGATCAACGGGCACCCGGTCTTCAA
>Ga0131853_10004567_pt1 | contig 24819 bp, 16 predicted proteins | sample TergutLab28metaG_FD_92764 | JGI IMG/M metagenome (GOLD analysis project Ga0131853, IMG submission 92764) | Labiotermes labralis P1 segment gut microbial communities from Petit-Saut dam, French Guiana - Lab288 P1 (version 2) (version 2) | ecosystem: Host-associated > Arthropoda: Insects >...
TTAATTAGCAGCTCTTGTTAAATACAAATATAATAGTTTACCGGCATTTTCAACTGCTTTCATATGGCTTCTTTCCATTCCATGACTTGCTGCAACACCAGGACCTATAAGCCCTCCACATATATCATGCCCTGCATATCTTGCAGCCGAAACATCTGAACCATATCTAGGATAAATATCTACTGCATATGAAAGGTCTGCTTCTTTTGCAAGGTTTATAAGCCTTGTTGTTAAATCATAGTCATACGGACCACTGGAATCTTTTGCACAAATTGAAACATCATATTCTGTGCAGCTAAGGTCATCACCAATACAGCCCATGTCAACTGCCAAGAACTCGCTAATGTTTTCCGGCATATGGCTTAAACCATGACCTACTTCTTCATAAGTTGAAAAAACTGCTGTTACATTATGGACTGGGATTATATTTTCGTCTTTTAGTTGTTTTAAAACAGCTAAAATAATGGCAACGGAAAGCTTGTCATCCAAAAAGCGGCTTTTAATAAACCCTGTTTCTGTTATTACGGTTTTTGTATCAATACAAATAAAATCTCCTGGCAAAATGCCTAAATCTTTCACGCTTTGAGAATCAGAAACTTCCTCATCAAGTTTTACATGCATATTATCTGCATCACGTTTTAAATCTGCCGCATTGTTATATACATGAGAAGATGGGGCATTTGACAAAATTGTACCAGTGTATACTTTGCCTTCACGGGTATATACTTTGCAGTATTCTCCGTCAAGGGTAGGCATAATTGCACCGCCAACTTGTGTAAAGTTTAAAGTTCCGCTACCATTTGCACTACGCACCACTAAACCAAGAGTATCAACATGAGCAGAAATACCAACGTTTTTACTGCTTTGACCTTTTATGTTTATTATCAAGTTACCTTTGTTTGTAAGGTAGTTGTCAAATCCAAGGTCGTTTGCATATTCTATTAGTTTTTCTACTACTTTTCTTGTAAAACCTGTTGGACTGTCAATTGCTAAAATTTCTTCCAGTACTTTTTTGAAATAGTCTTTGTCAAAACTCATTAGAAACCCTCCGTTTTTTTGCTTTTGTTAGTTATTATAAAGAGTGTCCTAATATTAATCAACATATGACGCTTATCATATGCAAAATCTCCCTTATCCTTTGTATCCACTCATAAGTTGCCAGCGACAGCCAAACCTGTCAACAAGAGCACAAGTTAAAGAGCAGTATGTTTGACTACACAACAGTGTTGTTACTGTTCCGCCATCAGACAGTAACTTATATGCATTTTTTAATTCCTCGTCAGAATCAAAATGTACCAAGAGGTCAACAAAAAACGAGTTGCCCGAAACCTTTACAACACCATTTTTTACTGCATCAGCATTATCACCAAGAGCGATTGTTTGCCTGCCGATTAATATTTCTGCATAATAAACTAGGTCTTTTTCATCATCTGTGCATTGATAATCTTTTGGATTTGCTTCTGAAAAAAGGATTTTGGTCTTAACTTTTGCTCCAAAAGCCTTTACATATAAATCCATCGCTTGATTTGCAGCTCCGGCAAACCCCAAAATAGGTTCAACTTTTACCATGATATTTTCCTCCATTGAGTAGTTTTCATTTTCTTCTATCATAGCATACTCAACAGGACAACGGTGTGTCATGTTATGCTTGTTTGGATAAATAAATCTATAGCGGTTAAATGACTATCATGTTATACTTGGGTTGCATATGACATTTTCTAATGCATATGTCAACCAATTATATTTTTAAAGGTGGTAACTTAATGAGTGAAGAAAGATACAGAAGAAATACATACCCAAGAAAACGACGAGTTAAGAAAAGTTCTTTTTCTATTTTTGGTGCAGGAGTTTTTGTTTTACTTTCAACTGTATGTATAGCAATTGCAGTAATGATTATACTTGACCTAAGCTTTCCAACAGGCGGGATTTTTTTTGAAGGTGAAGCTGTACCTGTTTTTGCAGATGACAGTGACTCCCCTACTCTAGTTTCTACAGCATTACAAACTGATAACCATGAAGAAGAGTCATCAAATTCTTCAATTCACCCACCAGACAATTTTGGTTTCTACTTGTTGCCATTCTATATACTAGAAAACCTTGAAGCATACATTAACTTCGCAAACGACCGACCGGATTTATCTGTTGAAGAAGTTGTTTGGAAAGTAAATGTTGGTATTCATGTTCCTCTATATTCATTAATCATCACTAACTATGACGAAAATCCACTGCTTGTAAGCCCGGTATTTCGTCTGCCATATGGGTTTTCACCACCAAACTTAGTCCCAATAAATAATGACAACGATGCACTACTGGCAACACCGGAAGCAGTTGCTGCTTTTCGTGAATTAAGAAGTGCTTCAATTCGTGCAGGGTTTCCAAATGGAATTTCTGCAACTTCCGGCTATCGTACTGCTGCAAGGCAAAGAGCTAACTGGGAAAGAAACGGAAGCCGTGATGGTGAAGTAGCACGCCCCTATCATAGTGAGCACCAAACAGGACGAGCAATTGACTTATGGGGTCCAGGTGGGCTTATGGATCAAAGCGGACCATCTCCAATTGGCACATGGGTAGCAGAAAACGCCCATGAGTTTGGATTTATCATGAGATACCTTGCAGAAACTACCCATATCACAGGTTATATACACGAACCATGGCATATCACATATGTAGGCCTTGAAATTTCTATGTACATGTTTGAAAATAATATTTTAAGCCTAGAGGAATTTGTAGGCAGAAACCCGGGGGCAAAGTTGCCCTAAACTAATGTAACATTGTTGCTCAAAGAGCAACCCCACAGCGTAGCGAGGAAACGTAGTAGGGATTCACTCCCTGCGGAGTGGCGGGGCTTGGGGCAGCGCCACATTCAAAAGGAGGAAGCTGATTATGAAGCTATTTATTGACACAGCAAATGTAGACCACATCAGAGAAATTGAAAGCTGGGGTGTCATTTGCGGAGTAACAACAAACCCATCACTTATTGCAAAAGAAGGTCGTGACTTTGCAGAAGTAGTAAAAGAAATTACAACAATTGTTGACGGCCCTATTAGTGCAGAAGTAATTGACACAAAAGCAGAAGGTATGGTAAATGAAGCTCGTGAGCTTGCTAAAATCCACAAAAATATTGTAATAAAAATTCCAATGACTGCTGAAGGTTTAAAGGCTACAAAAATTTTAACAGCAGAGGGTATTAAAACAAATGTAACTCTAATTTTTTCATCTGTTCAAGCACTTCTTGCAGCTCGTGCAGGTGCAACATATGTAAGTCCATTCCTTGGCAGGCTTGATGATATTGGTATGGACGGCATGAATTTAATTGAAGAAATAAGCGATATTTTTGATGAACATGGGCTTGAAACAGAAATTATTGCAGCAAGTGTACGTCACCCAATTCATGTTGTACAAGCTGCAAGACTTGGGGCTCATATTTCAACAATCCCCTACTCTATTTTTGTTCAGATGTTAAACCATCCGCTAACAGACAGCGGAATTGAACGTTTTCTAAAAGACTGGGAAAGTGTGCCTAAATAAGGAGCTAATAATAGTGAATAAAATTATTAATAAATTAACTATGAATACAATACGTTTTTTAAGTATTGATGCAATCGAAAAAGCAAAAAGCGGACACCCCGGACTTCCAATGGGTGCAGCACCTATGTCAGTTGCTCTTTGGGGAGAAGTAATGAAACATAACCCTAAAAACCCTAAGTGGCAAAACCGTGACCGTTTTGTACTCTCTGCCGGTCATGGGTCATCTCTTTTATATAGCCTGCTTCACGTTTTTGGCTATGACGTAAGTTTAGATGATTTAAAAAATTTCCGCCAAGAAAACTCTAAAACCCCGGGACACCCGGAATATGGGCATACCCCCGGAGTTGAAATTACAACAGGGCCACTTGGTCAAGGGCTTGCAAACGGTGTTGGTTTTGCATGGGCTGAAAATCATATGGCAGCAAAATTTAACAAAAATGATGCAAAAATTGTAAACCATTACACATATGTACTTTGTGGCGATGGCTGCCTTCAAGAAGGAGTTGCTGCAGAAGCAGCTTCACTTGCCGGCACACTTGGGCTTGGAAAGTTGATTGTGCTTTATGATTCAAATGATATAACAATTGAAGGTTCAACAGATATTTCTTTTACAGAAGACGTTGGCAAACGTTTTGAGTCCTATGGCTGGCATGTACAAGAAGTTGAAGACGGCAATAACTTCGTTAGAGTTACTGATTATATTCATAACGCTCAAGAAGTATTAGATAAACCATCTTTAATTATAGTTAAAACAGTTATTGGTTATGGCTCTCCAAAACAAGGCACGGCAGCAGTTCATGGTTCTCCACTTGGTGACGAGGGGATTAAATCAGCAAAAGCAACTTTAGACTGGGAGCATGAAGAGTCATTTTTTGTTCCACAGGAAGTAAAGGATAATTCATTAATCTGGCAAGAAGAAGCTCAAACTTGGGAAGACAGTTGGAATCATTTATTAGAATATTATAAAATCACCTACCCTGATTGTTACAAAGAGTGGGAACTTTATCATTCTGATAAACTACCCATTGACTTAGAAAATTGGGACGAGTTTTGGGAATATGAAGGAAACCTCGCTACAAGAGCGTCTTCAGAAGTTGTTTTAAATAAGCTTAGCAAAAAAATACCAAATCTTTTTGGTGGTTCAGCAGACCTTGCACCTTCTACACTTTCAATCATGAAAGACCGTAAAAGTTATTCAAAAGAAACACCTTGTGGGTCAAACCTTCACTTTGGTATTCGTGAACATGCAATGACTGCTATTGCAAATGCTTTTGCTGCTTATGGTGGGCTTCGTCCTTATGTTGCCGGATTTTTTGTGTTTAGTGATTATATGAAACCGGCAATGCGTCTTTCTGCGTTAATGAACTTGCCTGTAACTTATATTATGACCCATGATTCAATTGGCGTTGGTGAAGATGGTCCAACACATCAACCGATTGAGCAGCTTGCTTCACTTCGCAGTATTCCCGGGTTTACTGTTTATCGCCCATGTGACACAAAAGAAACTGCTGCCGCTTGGGCTTATGCATTAAATAACAACAAAAAACCGACAGCACTAGTTTTATCTCGTCAAAACTTACCGCTACTCCCCGAAACGGGTAAGAATGCATTAAAAGGTGCATATGTATTAAAAGAAGAGGTTAATCCAGCAACCGGAAATCCAGATGTTTTGCTTATGTCAAGTGGTTCGGAAGTTGAATTAATTTACAATGCCTTGCCGATCTTAAAAGACGCTGGCATTTACGCAAGAGTCATAAGTATACCATCAATGGAAGTTTTTGAAGAACAAAGTAAAGAGTATAAAGAGGAAATTATGCCAAACTCTATCCGTAAACGTTTTGCAGTTGAAGCAGCTTCTAGTTTTGGCTGGCACAAATATGTTGGACTTGACGGAGAAGTTATGGGCATAAATACCTTTGGGGCTTCTGCTCCTGCCGGTAAGCTGTTTAAATCATATGGCTTTACTGTAGAAGCAGTTGTAGAAAAAATTAAATCGTTATTTTAATGTTGGAGGGAAAAAAATGTTTGACTATTTAAACCAAAATGCAACAAAAGCAACCCTTGGTTTTGGCGGTATGCGTTTACCGGACGACGCTGAAACGACAAAAATGGTTGATGCCTTTTTAGATGCCGGTTACAACTATTTTGATACGGCATACATTTATGAAGGCTCGGAGGAAAAGTTTAAAAGAACCCTTACGACACGCCATAATAGGGACAAATTTGTTGTAGCAGACAAACTTCCACCATGGGAAGTAAAAAATCATACCGATTGTGAAAGAATTTTAAAAGAGCAGCTTAAACGTATCGGTCTTGATTATTTTGATTATTATCTGGTTCATTCGCTCGATGACAGTCGTGAAAAAAGCGTTGATGAGCAGGGATTATTTGAATGGTGCTATGAGCAGAAGAGAAAAGGTTTTGTTAAGCATGTAGGATTTTCTTTCCATGGCACAACACCTTATCTTGAAAGGCTTCTGCAAAAATACCCTGATGCAGAGTTTGTCCAGCTTCAGTTGAACTACATTGACGTATTGCGTGGTCCGGCTAAGCAGTGGCAGGATTTAGCCAATAAATATAATAAACCAATTATTGTAATGGAGCCGGTAAAAGGCGGCTCACTTGCAAAATTGCCGGAAGCCGCAGAAAAGTTGTTTAAGGATTATAACCCAAACCGTTCTATTGCATCTTGGGCAATGCAGTATGTAGGCAATTTAAAAGGTGCAACTTGTATTCTTGGTGGAATGTCAAACCTCGAACACATGCACGACAATATTAAAACATACGAAGATTTGAAACCCTTAACTGATGAAGAAATGAAGTTAATTGAAGCTGTTTTAAACGAGATGGCAAAAATATCTCAAGTTCCATGTACTGCATGTAAATATTGTCATGCTAATTGCCCGGTAAATATTGATATTGCATCATGTTTTTCACTTCACAATGACCTAAAGCGTGCCGGAGACAATAATTGGAATGTAAAGATGATGTACAGCACCCTTGGAAATGGACATCGTGCAGGGGATTGTATTGATTGTGAGGCTTGTTTGTCTCATTGTCCGCAACATATTAATATTCCTGATGAGTTAAAAACTGTGGCTAAGGCGTTTAAGTAAGCGGATTTCAACAATAATATGCGAACTGTATAATTTCCGAAAAAGTCTAATATATAAATTAATAAAGGCACTTGTATTCCATCAATCTGGTGTAGAATGCGAGTGCCTTTATTTTATCTGTCCCAATTTATGATACTATATAGTAATAGAATGTACGCTGCAAAGGGTGTAAATAACGCTACTAATAATTGTTAGCAGCGGCTAATTTTCAAATGTAATCACTTCGTTATTTCTCGCAACTCCTTTTGTAAAATCATAATCCCTTGGTTTGCCGCTGAAATAATAATTTATAATCCTTGCGTTTACGGCGTGTGTAACAATCAAGACATTTTTTCCTTTGTGTTCTTGCATAATTAAATCGCACAAATCACAATTCCGTTTTATGAAATCCTCAAAACTTTCCGTCCCTTTATCACCTGTTTGAATTGCCTGCCAAAATGATTTCATCATTTCTGCGCTTTCTTCCATGCCTTCAAATTCACCGCAATCAATTTCGGTAAGTCTGTCATCAAACAAAATCATGTCTTTGTAGATAAACTCACAGAACTGATGCGCTCTCACTAACGGACTACAAAAACAAACACTAAAATTTCTGCCTTTTAATCTTTCGGCTTGCATTTCTGCCTGCTCTATTCCTGTTTTATTCAAAAAAGTATCTGTAGTACCATTGGCTCTTTTAAACAAATTCCAATCGGTTTGTCCATGACGCAAGAGATATATCATAAATTATTCAACCTCCAATAATATAAATTTTACGCACGTACCACGCTTGCGTTGGTACATAAGTGCGCCCTTAAAAAGTATTCATTCAGCCAGTAAAACCCTTTTGGCACAAATCTTGTGGCGTTGTGACGAAGCTGTCCGAATTGCGTTATTTCCACCTTTCACAGCTTACATTCTATATTAACTCCGTCTCTTCCATGTATGAGGTTTATCGTAAAGTACATACATAACAAACCGCAAAACATTAGCAGCAGAACGCTGAATCTCCCCTAAAGTCACTCCGTCTTCTTTATTATAAGATTCAAGAAGCGAACCATCACCATGAGTTTCAAAATGAGCAAATCCACCGGGCATTAAAACATCAACTTGAGCACGAATCCTGTAAGCATCATTTGAAAGGTTCGGAAAATCCGGGTCAACACAAGGTTTCATCCACCAATCTGTTAAAACAGTCCCTTCATATCCCCACTCATCACGAAGAACTGTATTACATAGTTCAAAATGATAATGTCCCCAAACACCATTTATCTTATTGTAAGAAGTCATGACATGATTTGGTTCTGTATATTTTATACAATATTCAAAACCTTTTAAATAAATTTCCCTAAGTGCACGTTCACTAACACGGGAGTCATTTATACTTCTAAACTGTTCTTGATTGTTGCAAACAAAATGTTTTGGGCAAGCAGATTTTCCATGACTTTGTAAACCTTCAACCATGAACATTGCAATCCTACCAGACAAAAACGGGTCTTCTGAATAATACTCAAAATTTCTTCCGCAAAGTGGGTTACGCAAAATATTCATACCGGGTGCAAGAAGTACATGAGAGCCTTTTTCATCCAGTTCCTTACCTTGCTCAGTAGCAAGTTTCTCAACTAGTCTACCATTCCACGTTGAAGCAATAGCAAGCCCACACGGAAGCTGCGCTGCATACCTGCGAAGTCTTACACCGGAAGGGCCGTCCGATGTGGTTATTGGAATAACTCCTTTTTTACGTAATGACTCGGTAATTCCACCAAAAACTCCAGCATTCCCAGGTGCACCAAGTGGGCTGTTCATTATATAATCACCACGAGTTAAAGCTTCAAGTTCATTAATATCTAGGGTTGCTACAAACTCCTCAATTGTAATTTTACCTTCTTTTATATCATTTAAGCTATACTCACCGGGTTCTGTTGGTTTAGTAAATTCTTCCGGTATTTGAGCAAGAATCTGTTCTTTTAATGAAACTGTACGGGTTGGAGTATCTTCATATTCCTTTAAAAAACTTCCATCGGCATTAGCCTTAGCAACAAGTCTCTTAAACTTGTTTTTCTCTTCAACAGCTGCTACTTCGGTCATTTGATACCTCAAAATCAATTCATCAACTTCAATAGACCCAATTTTTTTAGCAGACCGCACAGAGTTTCCTACATAGATTTCATACTTACCAGCTTCAAAAACATACGCTGATTTAAATCCGGTTTTTCCGCTGTCATCATACGACATCATATAATCTGTATGTGTAGCACATTTTACAATTTCTGTTGAACCGGGTTTAATTTCATTTGTCTTAGTGAACGCTATAAGCGCACGTGCAGGTTTGCCAAGGACTCCCTGCGGTGGGTTATGATAAACTTGTATAACTTCTGCACCGGCAACTACTCCGGTGTTTGTTACACTCACCTTTAAATGAATTTCATTATCCTCATCCAACTCTACTTCATTAACAACAGATATATCAAAAGTTGTATAACTAAGCCCAAAACCAAATGGGAAGAGAACCGCTTCCGGTGCAAATGTTTCAAAATATCTATATCCAACATAGATATCCTCAACATAGTTGTTAAATTCTTCTCCTCCAAAGTTTTCAGATGAAGGATAATCGCTGTAGTTTCTTGCAATTGCAGTTGTAAGTTTTCCGCTTGGGTTTTTGTCACCGCTTAGAGTATCACAAACTGCATTGCCGCTTTCGATTCCGCCCTGCCAAACATACAAAAGCGCATTAATTTTGTTTTCATACTTTTCATACCATGAAAAATCAATGATATTTCCGCTGTTTATTAGAAGCACAACTTTTTCAAATACGCTTGATACATCTTCAATCATTTTTTCTTCAATTTTGGTTAAATAAAAACTGCCCTCAGTTAGGGTACTATCTCTGTCTTCTCCTGCACTCCTGCCAATGATTAAAACAGCGGTATTGCTTTTGCTTCTGGCGTTTTTAATAATCTCATCAGTTAAAGGCATTTCCTCGTAATTTGTTGGCCATGTTCCCCAGCTTCCCGGGTCTGGTTTATTATTTTTACACCAGGTTGTATAAATTTCTGCAAGTTCTTTGTTGTAATTTAGTTTAGATGTATTATCAAAGCCCTCAAGTAGATTTACTTGATAAGGAGTAATAACATCCCCTCCAGAACCATTTCCTACATAAAAATAATCGTATTGAACCCGCCCAAAAATAGAAACTGTTTCGCTGGAAAGCGGCAAAACTCCATCATTTTTAAGCATGACAATACCTTCGGCTGCTACATCCCTCATAAGTTTTACATAGTCCTCGGGAAGTTCCTTACTGCCAAGTTCTTCTTTCATTTTTTCATCAATGTCGGTGTTTACAAAACCACCGGTTGCTTGTGATAGTAAATAATCATTGTCCATTAAATAACCCTCCAAATGTATAAGGTCTTAAATCCCGGTGAGTCCGGTATTTTCGATACCTTTAATAAATTGCCTTTGTACAAGTAAGTATAAAACAAACAAAGGCACAATTGCAATAAGAGTTCCACTCATTCTAAACGCTTCATTAAGTCGCTGCTGCTCAAGCCCCATTTCAGCTCCACCGGCTACAGCTTGAGCCGCTCCTGGTCCTAAATTTGCCATACTATCAAATAGCGACTCAAATGCACTAAGCCGAGTTGGTACTAAATCAAGACCACCACGCAAAAATGTTGTAGTAATTTGCGTCTCGTTCCAGTTCCAAACAAAGGCAAACAAAAACACAACAAGCAAAGTTGTAACGCTTAGCTTTAAAATAACATGATAAAAAGTTTGCATAGCACTAGCACCATCAATTGCCGCTGCCTCATCAAGAGCAGGAGGAATCATACGAGTGAAGTTATAAAAAATAAGAATAAGGATTGCAGAAAAAATCCCCTGCCCAGAAAAAGCCATTAAAGTTTGCGGCCAAATTGTACCCATCATTTGAATACCAAAGCTATCCTGCAAAGTCATAGCAACCATAGTACGTGGGATAAGTACAACAGAAGCCGGCAAAATAAACGAAATAAGAATCATAACAAACCAAAATCTTTTAAACGGAAAATCAAACCTGGCAAGTGCAAATCCGGTAGTTGCAGCAATGATGGTCTGCCCAATAGACAAAAGCCCGGAAAACCAAATTGAATTAACCATAGTATTACTTGGATTTAAAACACGCCATGCAAGTCTAAAGTTGCCAAATGACCAAGACTGCGGTATCCAGTTTACAACAGGGTTAATAATATCATCAGAACTCATCATTGACATCGAAACCATACGAAGTAATGGATACATAAATTGATAACTTATTAGTATTAGTACAGTGTAAATAACTAAGTTTACAAAGTTTATTTTTTTCGTTTTTTCAATTAAAGTTTTACTCATGCCCTACCTCTCATTCCACGCACGTGCACGACGTTTCACATCTTTTGGTATTTCATCTTTTTTATCCTTTAAAAAGACGTATGCAAATCCGATTAGGAGTAAAACAACAAGTGTGTAAACCCAAGCAAATGCACTGGCAATCCCTTGACCTGATACGATGTTTGCAATTGCATCTTGAATCATTGGAAGTACCGGATTTAAAGTAAATGTTGCAAGCTGGACAATTGTTAAAATAAATGAAACCAGCACTATTGGTTTAATAATTGGAACTGTTATCTTCCATAAAATCTGCCAGTTTGTTGCCGAATCAATTCTTGCTGCTTCCAAAATACCATTATCAATTTTTTGCAGACCACTTATGAAAAGAATTATGGGAATACCAGTAAACCAAAGCATAACTGTGTAATTTTCAAACATAAAAACAAGTGCTTGAGCAACATGTGGTGAAAACTGAAAAACCATGTTAAAAAGCACCATTGCTTCAATGCCAACACTGGCAAGCCCACCCGAATCCATAAGCTCATGCATTACAGGTCCACTCATTACTATTACAGGCAAGAAAAATAAAGCTCTAAAAAATCCACGTGCTTTAATTCCACGGTTTAAAAGCAACGCAAGCATGAAAGCAATAACTGTAATAATTGGGGCATAAGTAAGCTGCATAATAACAAATGAAATAAGATTTGGCACAAACTCTTCATTTCGCAAAAATGCCATGTGATAATTATCAAGCCCAACAAAACTATATTCCCAGCCTAAAATTGTACGGTTTACCTCAAAAAAACTTAAATAAATTGTAAATATAAATGGAACTGCCGTAAAAACTAAAAAACCTAAAATCCACGGCAACATAAACGCATAACCAACTACCGCACTGCGTTTGGATTGATAGCTCCTTCGTTTTTTCATGAGAATAACCTCGCAGTCAATGGAGGAACTATTTCTCCGTCCAAAATAAAATCATAATCTGTGTAGTTTATTAAAACCAAAACCCCACCACTGTAAGTGTTTAAAACAACACCATCACTAATCACTTGGCGGTTTAACCATTCAAGCCCTATAATTTGAGACAAAATTTCCGAAGCATCAAAGTAAACTTCCAAAATTCTATCCCTAAAAATATTAAATTCTGTTGAATAAAAATTAAATGAGTTTGTATTGCTTAAATAGTGAGCCGGGCTGTGTGTAACAACAAATGATGGAAATACACCATAGTCAATCATTCTTAAAACATCACGCCTATTGTAGAAAGAGAAATTTGAATAAGGTGCATACATTTCCATTGTGTTAAAAAGTACAAGCTGCAAAAATGGAACTGTATCCGTTGTTATCATGTGCTGATTGTTAAACACCGGTGTATTTAAAAACCTATCTACATATTTCCACAAGTAAATATTTGGTGCATCTGCATTTATTTTTGCATCAACATCTCTAAATGCTTCTTGCAAGATATTTATTGCTTCATGAGTGTTTATTGGATTTTGTCTCTCCCAATGACTTGTTAAATTGTTTGTGATGCCACTAACCGTTACAGAATTTGCACCCATGCCTATTGCAATTGATGATTGATTTGTAAGCCACTGGGCACTCCTTGAAGGACGGGCAAAAGAAATCTCATTCACCGGTAAAAATGGTTCATAGCTCAAAACCCCGGTTAGCCCCCATCTGTTCATATGAAAAGCTTGATTGCGTGAAAGATTTAACTGGTACGAGTTTATGTGAAAATAATCTTGCGCAAAACTTACATCAAATCCCATTTCATTCATGTTTCTAAATAAATTTGTGAAATTTCGTCTTGTTCCAATTCCACGAGAAAAGTTTATAGTGTTTGGGCGGCCGGTTGTAACTCCACCACGTTGGAAGCCCATAAGCCCACTATTTATTGAAGAAACACCTGCTTCATGTAAATCCAACAAAATATTTTCTACTTGGTTTGCCGTTGTTGTTACAACATTTGTGCGCCCCATTACACTCCGTCTTACATCGCTCATTATAAAATCTAACCTTAATGGCATAGGCGTATTGTTTGAAACAACATTTGGAGTTAAAATCCCCTGCTCTATCAAATGATTACGGTATGCTCTTGCCATGCCTACATAGTTTGCGTCTTCTCCGTGTAAAAACTTATACTCTATTGTGATGTCAAACTGCCGGTTTTCAGGGAATAAGCGGAAAAAACCATCACCTCTACGGTTATAAACTTGGTGGATTACTTGATTTTTAACAAACCTTGGGTAAACAAAATTATACCAAGTCATGTCATTGTGTGGTGACATTATTATTTCCATAAACTCTGCCCCACTGTTTGCCCAAGCTACAAACGCTTGCTGATTGTACCCATGAGTAACACCAAAAACAGGCATTGTTGGGTCAAGCCTTGTTATACCTGATATTGATTCACTATTATTAAAAAATTGGGCTTCGGCTCTGTTTGCACCAAAAACATCACCAACATATGGTGAAAAACTTACCGAGTTTTCCATAAAACGAATTAAACCACCGCTGCCGTCCGGAACAAGCACATATCCGGGAATCATTGGAACAGGCTCAGGATCGCCATGACGCATTAGCTCAAAATCAAAATAGGAACGTACACCACCGGCAGCACCCATAAACGGTGATAAAATTATTGCAGCCAAATCATTTACTCCACTGCCCAAAATTTCTTCATGGGAAATATGATATGTTAAACCAACATCACTTAAAAAAATATGAACAGGTATAAACAAGTCAATTTCATAAAAATCTACATCAAGCCTAAAATGTCCGGTACTAACTTCAACAATATTTGAGCTTGCACCACTTCGAGAGGCTGACGAAATCCGCATGATATTAAAAGCCGAATCAAAATATTCAACAGTTATTAATGAATTTGCAAGTGCTGTCCATGTTGCATTAAGCCTTGCTTCCAAAGGCTCGGCAACACGATGCAGCTCTTCTTCTGTTTGTGCTGCTGCAATAATATCCGGCAAATCAACACCAAAAGCAGCATCTAAACCAGTCCGCCACGAAAATCTACCATAAACATCTTCAATTAAAATAATATCTCTATCCTGTCTAAAATAGTAACGAAGTGTGCCAAACTGCCCCATAAAAGCATACTCATACATTGGAACATCTTGAAAAACTGCTGTCCCCGGAGGCAAAGCTGTATCCCTGTTGGTAGAAACAAAGTTCCCTAAAGTAAAAATACTTGATAGCACAAAAATTACAGAGATAATTAATAAAGAAAAAAACAAACGTTTTTGTTGTGAAAAGTTTGCGAAGCAAACTTTTTTAATACAAGTTAGTAACATTTGCATATACCTCCCGTATTATTGATTCAAAAAATTGGACTACCTCGTCAAACAATATTAAAAGATTAAACATTACAACAATCGCAATAGCCATAAAAACTGCTGTAATAAACATACTTTTAAACGTAGCCCAAAAACCATAATTGTGAACTTCCTGAAACCCTACCCACAAAATAGATATTGTGTAGAAAAAACCAAACGCCAATGTAAAGTTAAGCAAAAACACCTCATTAAAAGTAACAACATGAGATAAAATTGTCACAACAGTTAATGTAATTGTTAAAGGAAATAAACCGTAGCTTACCAGTTTAAATATATCAAGTATGCTGCCTTCACCATCTTGAATTGAACTTGAAAGATAGTTACACAAAATAAATAAGATATAAATACCAAAAAAACCACCAATTACAATAGTAAAGTCCATATCAACAATTTCTGTAAGTTGCATTAAAAAACCACGGTTTATACTAAACGCCATATATGCAGCAAAAAGCAAAACAAAATGAATAATAGCACCACCAAGGTTGCCTTTTATATTACGTTTCAGATCATAGTAACTGTCCAGCGGATGCCGTGCAACACTAAACGCAAAAAATACATGATGAAGGAACGGCATTGTCATTATTTTTTGCCGAACTACCTTAAACTTTCCGCTAATCACCTTTTTACGGTCAATTTGCCCAACAATAAACATTAGAATAAAAAAGGCACTTAAAACAATAAGAATTGGTGCAAGATAAGTAAGCAGCCAAATATTTCTTACTTCCCAAAAAGCCATACTATAATAATCCCTGTGACCGGCAAGATAAAAAGAAGCACGTGCAGCCTCAAAGTCTTGTTGATAAAGCTGGGCTCGCCCCATTCCCATATGAGCCAAAACACTCATTTGGTTTGACATTAAAACCTGCTCCCAAACAATTGCCGATTCCTGATACAATCCGGCATTAAATAAATCCAATGCTTCATAAATCGTCCGTGCATAAGTTGTTGGCTCAAAACTTTGCAAGAAGTTTCTTTCGCTATCAAGTGCCCATACATAACCTAATGAAGAAACTGCAATAGACTGGAGACTACTAAACTGCCCAACAATATCACGACCGCTAAGATGAGTTGCACCAAAACCATGAATATATTCACCTCTGTTTGTAGTAACCAAAATATAACCACCAGCCCGTGCCGTAAAAATATTTCCTCTTGAATCAACAGTAATATCAATTAAATCCGGTGGTGAAAACATCATATCTAATGTATTTCGCCCTGCCATGTCATGCCGCTGCATTGCATTTCCTTGAAGTGCGTCATAGCTTCCCATTGATACAGAATATACAACCCCACGGCTATCAACTGTAACATTTGTAAAATTATTTGGTATCCTTGGAGCAAGTGCCTCTAGCTGCCGCTCTGTAAAAAAGAATTCCTGCAAAAGTTCAATAAAAGTAACTGTTGTAGTGTTTGCTGCAAAAAAACCTAGAAACTCACCTTCCGATGAAAGTTGAATTATTCCGTTAAATACACCTTCACCAACAATATACATATTCCCACGTACATCAACTGCCACCCTGTTTGGTGCAAAAGCAGTTTCACCAAATGCCATAACATCCGGGCGACCATGAGTACGAATTAAGTTTTTTTCAGTATCAAAAATAAAAATTGAATTTGCACCTGCATCTGCTACATAAAGTAAACCTTCCGGGGTTACAAAAACCCCACGAGGATTTACAAAACCCTCATATAAAAGTTCACCGGATTTTTCATTTGAAATTGTGTCAAACATTACAATTCGTCTGTTTCCTGTGTCTGCAATATAAAGCACATCATTTAATCCAAAAACCATGTTTTGTGGTGAATCAAGACCAAGCCATGTTACATTGCGGTGAGGTAAATAAGCGTCTTGTGTACGAATTTCCCAGCCACGGCGATTTAAAGTAAAAGTTTCAATAGTACTACCGGCAAAAACAGGAAAAGGGATTAAAATAATTAATAACAATAAAACAGAAAAACAAATCTTCTTCATATTCACACCCCTTATTTAATTCCGGAATGGCTCATGGTACTCATTACATTTGACTGCATAATAATAAAAATAATCAAGTTTGGAAGAAACATAATAAGACCTGCCGCGGCTCCAACACCCTGCATAAGCGGATTTCCGCCAATTGCAAGTGTGCCGAGATAAAATGCAAAAGTGCGGAGTGTATCGTCCTCAACAAACATAAATGAAGATTCTGTTGCACCCCAAACAGTTTGGAATGTAAGAATTGTCACCATCGCAAGAGCAGGTTTTATGAGCGGAAAAACAATACGTGAAATTATTGCAATCTCCCCTGCCCCATCTATCCTAGCAGCTTCTAAAAGTGCATCCGGCACTTGCGTATCAATAAATTGTTTAACCAAAAACAATCCAACAGGCAAGGCTAAAAACGGAATAATATGAGCTAGAAAATTATTATTTAATCCAGTGTTCATAACAACTAAATACCGTGGAATTGCCACAGCAGTAGGCACAAACATAAGAGCTGCCTGGTTAATCCTAAAAAGCCAAGGTGAAAGACGAAACTTCTTTTTTGATAAACCATATGCAGTCATTCCGGTTAAAATAATCGTAAGTGAAATTGTAATAACTGTCACAACAAGCGTATTAACCAAAAACCTACTCATTGGTACACCCGTACCAGAAGCAACTTGTAAAATATGCCTAAAATTTGCCAAAGTAGGACGCTCCACAATAAAGGTAGGAGGAAAGCGAAACAACTCATCAATTGGTTTAAACGCCTCACTAATAATAAAAATTACAGGAAGCAGCATAAAAAGCGAAATTGGAAACAATATTAAATAAAACTTAACCTGTGAATGATGAAACCGTGAAGGATTCATCTTCGTTCCCTGATAGTTCGATTTCCTCATCATACATCATCCCTCTGTCCAAAAAATTTATATGACAGTTTTGAAAAAACCATAATAAGAAGCATAAGTAAAACCGAAAGTGCAGCGGCATAACCCATTTCAAACCGAATCATTCCAAAGTCATCAATATGATTTGTGATAAGCTGTCCTGCATACTGAGGTGTGGGGTTTGCACCACTTAGGGCTACCCCAATTCCTGCATTGTTAAACGACCCAACAATTGCCATAACCGCACCAAAAAGCATTTGAGGGCGAATTGACGGAATCGTTATATAAATAATCTCCTGAAAACGGTTTTGAATACCGTCAATGTATGCCGCCTCATAAAGCTGCTCGTCAATATTTAAAATACCTGCAAGCATAGCAAGGAAACCAAGCCCCATTGCACTCCAAAGCGAAACAATAATCATAATGTTCATTAAATAATATGGGGACTGCAAAAACTGGATCGGCTGGTCTATCAAATTCCAGTTAAGAAGCAAAGCATTTACATATCCAAATTGGTTTCCTGAAAAAATTGTTGTCCATAAAACTCCAACAAAAACACCGGGAGCAAGCGATGGCATATATAAACAAAGAGCAAAAAAAGTACGTGGTCCTTTTTGGATTTGTGCAAGCATCCACGCCATAAAAAATGCAATTACATATCCACCAGGTCCAACAATAATGGAAAACTGCAAGGTGTTGGGCAAAACATGCTGGAAAAACACAGTATCCTGCGTAAGGATTGCAATATAGTTAGAGAGCCCTGCAAAAACAGGAGCTTGCACCATATCAAAATAAGTGAAGGAAAAAAATATTGCTACAGCAATAGGCACTGCAATAAACAAAGTAAAAAGTAAACCATAGGGCATGAGTAAGAAAAATGCATGTGCCCCATCGCTCATTGTGCTAATTCGCTCACTTAAAGTCTTTTTTCTTTTTACACCTGCCATTTTCCATTTCACCTCCTTGCAGATTCAACCATATAAAGTACCCAATCAAGTTCCCGGACTATATATGGACGAAGCTCGTTTCCTTCATTGTCAATAAAACCAAACTCGACCATTTTGCGTCTAAACTCACGGTTTATATCAATGACTCCCATATCAATTGACATTTGTGCCGGCACGCCTTGGAAAACCATCTCATTCCAAATATCTGAAAGCCGCCTTTCAAGCATATACTGCCCCGGGCTTCTTGGCACATCACGAAGCCATTGCATCGAGTCAAGTATTATTTGCCTATGCCCATCTTCAATTGGTGAGTTATGCAAAGCTTCTATATTTGATGAAAGCCAAAGGATATTAAAGTTTGAAAAAAGTGAAAACGCAAAATCGGTTTGAGTTTCAGCACTTAAATACCACTTTAAAAACTGCCAAGCGTCGTCAGCCATGTTTGTATCATCAAAAATTAGTGAACCCATACCATTTGCTATAAACCAGCGATAAATGTCTCCATTTTCCTGCATTATACCCGGGAAAGGTGCTAAGTCCCATTGTCCAAGAAGTTCCGGAGCAGATGTTAAAAGGAGCATATAAGCAGCCGGGTCAATAATACCAACAGGATTTTGCCCAAAGCGGAAAGCATTAAAAAATGCCGGAACTTGCTCGTCAAGAGCAAAAGTAGTAAATAGATCACCAAGGAAAGTTATTGCCTGTACAGCATTTGGTTCATTTATTGCAGTTGACAAACCATCAGGATTAAATAGCCGCCCCCCATATTGATAAATTAGAGGTGAAGTTTGGAAAAACCACTTATACCCAACACCCGAGGCAATAGGTTTAAAAAAGCTCATATCAAAACGCTGTAATTCTGATTGCATTGCAGCAACATCTTCCCATGTATCTGGTGCGGTTAAGTTCATTGGATACAAAATATCAGTACGGTAAACAGTAGCCGCAAAACCAACAGTTTCAGGTATTGCAAAAACCCCGTCATTAAAAATATAAGGAATCATTGCACCGGGAACTAAATTGCCCATGAAATACCAAAAGTCATCAAAACTTGTTAAGTCATAAAGCGCACCACGAGCACCCATCTCAAACGGCATCCAAGCAGGTACACCAAGCGCAACGTCTGGGTTTGTACCGGCAGCACGAGCCATAATAAGACGGTTTACATCTGGCATGACACTAAGGTTTACTTCAATCCCCGTTTGCGGTGTAAATTGTGTATCAACAAGCCGCTGTAAGATGTCAACATGTAAATATGAATAATTAACCCAAACATTAAGGGCTTCATCACGATTTCTAACAACAAACCTGTCGGAAGTATACGTTGCCCATAGATTTTGAACCCCTGCCCAAAATGTTTGATGAAAAGCAGCTCTTTCCCGTGGTAAATCATAAACACGACCAATATAAATATTGTTGATAGAAAGCCCAACATCAACTAGTGAATCAAGTGCAATACCTACCATTTGAAGGATTGAAGCTTCAACACCATTTAAAACAGAAATGAGTGACGGCATCTCATCCGGATTTTCCCTTAAAGTTTCAAGAAGTGATATTGCAGTTATAAGCTGGTTTGACATACTTACATTACCGCCATGTGGGCTGAACTCATTAAGCTGAAAAACCATATTACGCAAAATTGTGTCATATGCATCTAAATAGTCTGCAATGCCAGGGATATAACGTGAAAGCCTCCATGTACGGTGAGGGTCAACTTCACGACCAGTTATACGCCTTACTTCAAGACCTAAATGGTTTAAATGGTCAATAAGTAAACGTAAATCACTAAGTTCTTGGGACACCGGGGCAAGTTCAGTCCGTATTGATAGTTCATGTATTCCAGCAGTAAGGAAAAACATAAACGGCTCTCCACTTTGACTTTGAAAGGTATAATTACTAAAACTTCCGTCACGTCGTGGTTGAAGTTCAAAGTCCTTTACCTCATAAAATGGTATTTCCCCATTTATACGCAAAGTTATAAATGAAGGAAAATCATTTGTTTCGGGTGTTGCATTAATAGTGATACCAAAATATCCGTCAAAAGGAATATCAACTTCAAAAAAAACTTCATTGCCAACCTGTGCAAGATTTACAATATTTATAAGCCTATCTACAGGGTGGAATGGAAGAAGTGCAGGATTACGACGACCTTCAAGCTGCACAAAAGGTGAATTTGTTTTTGTATAGTGAGTAGCATTTACTGTAATAAACCCATTATATGAGCTTCCACCTGTTGAACTATAACTAGGCAAATTTTGTTGAGAAAAAACATGTAAATCACCAAGCCACAAAACACGAGTTGTATCATTACGAATTAAAATTTCATTATCACCGGCTTCAAGAAAAAATAAAAGCGGTGTAGCAGATGTAAACATAGCATCAAAAAGAAAAATATTATGTATCCCGGAAACTTGAATTTGAGGTGGAACAACTTCATCACCAAAACGATTTGTTGGGAAATTTTTTGTTTCATCACGCCAAAAAATTGGAATATTTATTGAAGTAGCTTCAACAAACTGGACTTCACCATTTATCAAAACTGAAACAGTAAAATCATTAAAACTGTTATATGGAAGTTCATAATCAAGCGAAAAATAATATAAACCATCATTAGGTACAGTTACATTAAAAACTACATAATCACCCCCGGCAACAGTTGAATCACCAGAAATTACATCTTTAAACAAAGGTGTACTGCCTACCAATCTATTATGACTATTTAAAAAATTCACATAACCAAATCGAGGATTGCTAAGCGAATTTTGCAAAAGAGCAACAGCTTCATTTAACTCCTCATGAGAAGGCTTTTCAAAGTCAACTCTCCCGGTGGAAAATACAAAAAAAGCGGCACCCACTGTAAAGCAGACAACCACTAAAATTTGAACAATCATTTTCTTCGTCATAAAAAGCCACCTCAAATATGAGTATAATACTTTAAAAGCATTGGGTGGGGTTATCTACAAACCCCGCCCAATTCTTTTAACAAAAATTTTTTAAGCTTAAATTAGACTTCTATTATGAACCTGGTCTTGTTTGAATAGGATAAAAACGATCAATTGCAGCAAATACATCAGCCCAAGCTTCAACAAAACGTGCATTTGTATCAACATCCCAATCCGCTAAACGAGCAAACACCATATCAAGCCAATGTGGCTCACCGTCACTTGCTCCGGCAACATCAAAAGACCATTTGTTTAACCATTCATGAGCAATAAGCCTTCTTGACCCTTCAAAATCATGCCACCAAGGCACAACTTTGTCACTAAATCCTACAATATCTCCTCTTTCCCATACTTGCATCATATAGTGGAATCCAGGCATTGTTGCAGGGTCACGAAAACGCTCACGACCGCCTTGATACCAAAACTCCATTTGCTCATAAAATGCAGCACCTGTAACTTTTGGGAACGAGTCATTCATTGCAATACCAAAACCATCACCAGAGGTATATTGTTGCTGCGAACGAGCTTGCCATGCACGAGTATCACCATTCATAAACGTTAAAAATTCAAATGCAATACGAAGCTGCTGATATTCTTCTTCATTTAGTTCAGGATTACCGTCATTCATTGCAAAGTTGCGGATACCAATTGGGTCAAAAATAAGTCCAACATGGTTTCCAACATAAGGTGTAGATGGACGAGGGAAGATATCCCAATTAGCCATTACAGCTTCAAGATCCCCACCGCTTGTTGCAAGCGCACCCATCATATAAGGTTGTGACTCTAGTGCTAAAACTCTACCATTTTGGAAGAACCTAAAAGCCCACCACCAATTATCATCCATAAATTCAGGAGCAACATTTCCAGCACCATTTTGCGCCCATACAGCATGAGGAATTGCACGTGGCATCATACTTAATAAGTCACGCATTTCTGGTGAATTTAATCTTACAAATGGGTCATTTGACCCACGGTTAAGAAGTAAATAGTGGAAATCAGGAGTTCCAGAATCTACAACTACCCACGGTGGAGCCATAGAGCCATAAAATTCATTTGGGCTTGAATGGTCAACAAAACGGAAATACTGCTCAATTGTCCAGTTATGATTTGGCACATCAATATTTTGTGCTTCAGCAAGTGTACGGTTTACATACACCCCCCAAGGAAGCACATAACCCGGTAATGCAAACTGCTGTCCGCCAATGTTACCCATTTCCATAAGTGTTGGATTAAACTGACGGAATGTTGGTTCATCTTGGAAAATAGTTAAATCCGCTACATTACCCATTAAAATCTCGTCAATCAAATTATAGACACCAAAAATATCCGGCTGACCATGTTCAAGTGCAAAATTTTCACGGTATTGAATCCACGGTACATCATCAGCATTTGGATCACCAACACGAACATACACGTTTATAGCGATATTTGGAAAAATTTCATTAAATGCTCTTGCAGAAGCAATTACACCACCGGCAGAAGAGCTGCCAATTTCACTTACAGGAATATTAGTGCGCCCAACGTCACGCCTAAGCTGGTCGTCACCTTCGCCACCGCCCCATAGGAAAACAGTAATTTCACCGGCTGTGTCATGCGGTAGCCCTGTACCTTGTGCAGCAGCAGCGGTGTAGTCACCGTCAACAACTTCCGCAGCTCCACCGGTTGCACCTGTGCCACTTTCTGTAGTTGTACCTGTTCCTGTATCTGTATCACTGTCATCATCACTGCTACATGCAGCAAAAACTAGTGCAACAGCAAGTACAAGCATAAGTACTAAACTAAATCGCAAACTTTTTTTAAATGAAATCTGATTCATTATAAAAGCCTCCTTGTTATATTGGTTTTTACCTTCGCAAAACAAAAAGGCAAAACCTAAGAATATGTCAACAACTATAGTGTGACTTCCAATTTTACAGCTGTCAAGAAAAAATATTTGTAGGTTTTGCCTTAAATTAATTTAAAATCATTTAATTAGCTTGAAAATATTACAACTATCTTTTTAACCTTTCCATCACGGTTAAATATACTTGCACAAGTTTGTTTATCCAAGCTTAAAGAATCTGATACTATTGTTTCATCATCCACATCCACATAAACAGCAGAACCAGCAAAACAACTATCGCCCGAAGATTCAGCAGTTTGCTTATTTAGTTCATCAAAAAGCACTTGTTCAAGGACAGGATTACTTTGACATGGTGAATAGCTTATTGGGAGTTTACGAGTATTATTTCTGAGAATATATACAACCGGCACCTGGCAAATAGTGAATGCAAGTGATTCTTTTGGCATTCCTACTTTAGCTTTATTGCCGCTAACATCAAAGTATTTAAATACTCCGGTTTTTTTTGTAAACTCTTCACTCCTTAAAAGTGCCGGGTTAAATGAAATAACTCCATCTTTAACAACAAGTCCAAGTTCTGCATATCTGGTTAAAATATCCTCTTTAACTTGCCCTGTCATACCCGGTTGCTGTGCCAAGTTGTCAAAAGATTGGTGTGAATACGGTTCCAATGGGAAAGCACCCCAGTCTGCTGCATCTTTTCTAAAACCAAAACCTTCTTGTAAACGATAATAGGTTTCTTTTAGTTTACCAAAGTCATTTGAACCATTTAGTATCGCATTTGTAAATACCTCTTGCATACTTAGCATAAATTTTGAATTTTGATGCCAGTATATGCAACCAATGCCTTCATATTTGTACATTATCCCTGACCGCCCGGTAAACTCTTTGTGTTTAAATACAGCTTCATAAATTTCACGAATAAAGTCTGCTTCCTTTTCTGCAAGAGCCTTATAATCTTTATCCGCAGCAAAAATATCTAACCACTTTTCAATATCCGGTGTTTGGCTTACATTTTCATGGAATCGGATTTTTTTGTTTGCATCAATGAAAATAAAGCCTTCATGGTTTTTATTAATAAGCGATTTAAGAAGCTCCGACTTATCAAACATTTCAGCCGGGATAATATTTTTGTCTACAAATGTTTTAATATTTTTTACCGGATACAAATAAAATTGACCAATCTTTTTATTCATTAAATCACTTGCTTCCATAGCTTCTGCAAGAGATATCGCTTCTTCCATACCAAGTAATCCACTCCCAAGAACGGCAGTTTGTCCCTCAAGCATAAGAAACATGTTTGAAACTTTTAATGAATCTTTTGTTAAAGTTAAAATATTGTACGAATGATACATTCCATCGTCACGTTTATTCATTTTAATTGTTTCAGCTAAAGTTTCAATTGCAGCTTCGCAGAAAGTTAAAACATTCTCACATTGCAAATCTTCTTTCCCACTAAAACCATTTTCGTAAATACTAAAACGATATGAGCTAAATGACGCTCCAACTTTGTCAAGGAAAGAACGAGGTGTATAATCGCCACGTTTTTTAAGAGCCTGCCCAATTTCATTAAACCAAACATTAACTTCTTTTGAAATTGAATGTGTACCATTTAAATTAAATACAAGTTTTTTAATAAAATTTACGTGCCTGTAAAGCTGATAAACCGTCACCATACTTAAACCATTACCAACGATTGCGTTGTTAGCGTCATTCCATTCCGGGCGTTGGGTGTTCATCCAAATACCACCACCAATAACCAGGTTTGAAAGTTTTGATAAAACAGGAACAAGCAATTTTTCAATAAATGAAACATGATATGGTTTTCCGTTTTCCATAACCAGTCTACCGTCTGCACCAAAGGTTTTTACGGTTTCTTCTACTTTATTGTGCTTATCAAAATTAAAATAA
>Ga0131853_10004569_pt1 | contig 24816 bp, 12 predicted proteins | sample TergutLab28metaG_FD_92764 | JGI IMG/M metagenome (GOLD analysis project Ga0131853, IMG submission 92764) | Labiotermes labralis P1 segment gut microbial communities from Petit-Saut dam, French Guiana - Lab288 P1 (version 2) (version 2) | ecosystem: Host-associated > Arthropoda: Insects >...
CCAGGATAGAGACAGGTGGCGGACGCTTGTGAGTGCGGTAATGAACCTTCGGGTTCCGTGAAATGCGGGGAATTTCTTGACTAGCTGCAAAGCAGTTAACTTCTCAAGAATGACTCTGCACCATGGAGTAAGTAAGTAAGTAAGTATTAATCATATGGATAATGACAATACTCTTCGGCCGATAACAGTAAGACCATCATCAAGTCAGTCTTTCATTAAAAAAATAATAGACCTGTCATTCGGATGCTAAAAGAAACCCGTCAACAATAAGGCTACAGTAATGGCAGAATAACTCACACATTTTAAAAATATAGTATTCTTTTACAGTTTTCGCGGACCAGAGATGAGAATGAAATACACGAAACAGACTACGGTCGCTGACTTGAATTGCTGAACTCGGTGCCCCTAGAAACACTTCTTTACATTCCTAGCATATACATACCAAGAATAAATGGATCTTGTATGACTGAGGAAAACCATTGTATCAGCCGTCGAAATACGGCCGCCATTATAATGTTTCTTTCTGAGAGCTCACGCGGCAGTGCCATCTTCCCCTGAATAACTTTGTTCTTCACAAAGAAGCCAAGCACATGTCACTACGACTCATAGCCTTCTTTGCCAGATTTTCTGGTTTCTAAGGCAGTATGAGTGACCATTTTACAAAATTATACACTGACTGAACAAAATGGATTTTTTTAAAGGAACGATGATCTAAAACAGCATGGAAACAAAGCTGTTGTGGCTTAAATAAGTACAGAGGTGCAAAGAATTTTATTGTCATAAAGAAAAGTTTCGTCTGCACTTTAAAACAATGTTCATTGTATTTCATTAATATAGAATATTTTCGGTTCATTTTAATACAATCCATACGTGGAAGGCCATAGTGCTTACATTCCAAGAATTAACCCTTTGGAGCCTCAATTTCATCTAAATTATACCTAAAAATGTCTCACCTCACGTATACACAAATAGTTTTAAAACTTCCTGCAGTTTTCCTATTCCCTTACATCAAGCAATTCTCTGAAGTTTCATCAATCACTGCCACTTCCCAAAAGCACTCTTATCGTCGAAGCACGTAGTGATTACAACTGGGACCACCACGGGCCAGTTGCTTCCGAAAACAAATTTCCGTAACTGAAAGCATGCATATTCAATGAAATCGTTACGTAAGGTACAATTCTTGATCAGTGGAGTGGGATTACTTTTTTTGTCGAAGCGCTGGCAAAATGCTGAAGGGTGAATGCTATATACATTGCGATGTATAACTCAACGTTAAAAAGTTCATACGCGAAACGTAGGAATGTGGGGTGGTAACATAGAAATAATAGCTGTTACTGATATTTATGGGTGGGCCGGGATAATCCAGTCGGTATTGCGACTCTCTACGCGCTGGACGGTCCCGGGATTGAATCCCGTTTGGGGAGAGATTTTCCGCACCCGTCCATAGCGGCTTTGGGGCCCACCCAGCCTCCTATTCAATGGGTATTAAGTCTCTTTCTCAGGGGTAAAGTGGCCGGGGTGTGGTGCTGACCACATACCTCCATCTAGGGCCGAGATTAAAGAAAGAGTGAAGCTATGCCTCTCCTCCCGTCTGGTCCTTCATGCCCTGTTCTAGGATGAACTTCACCTTTTACTGAGATTTATGGAGTTGCCAAAGATCGATGCATATCTGAAAACCATTTGACAGTTCAAGTAGGTCACTTCTGACTGACAGAAATGCAGATATCTCTGTTATTTAACAGAATCGCTAAAACAGCTGATAATGATGACTCCCTGTATAAAGGATGGCTCTTTGAACTGAAAGGCATCTACATTAATGAAATAACACTAAGGGCATACCAAAGTGCAGACAATTTTCATTATTGAAGTATGTAAACAACATGCATGTACCACGTGAAGCGTTAAACTGTAAATTCTGAAAATTTAATATTTTAAACAAATGTTAGGCTATGTATTTAAAAGGAATGAACGTAACACACTCCTGCCCAACAAATATTATTCATTTAATACTGACACTTAATAAAATATCTAAGAAAGTAAGGTCGACCAAGAGCGTATATTAAGAGTTCGAGCATTTCCCTTTTTCAATATATATACAAGAAAACTCACCTTCGCATTTCAGTCCTTGCCGGAACAAACCATACAGGAGAGATCCACAGTGGTCGCAGAACGTAGGCGACATGAAGTTGTGCATCTTGAAGCGATGTGGCACATCTATCTTGAATCTCTCCCTTAAATACTGCAAAAAATTGAACACTGGCTTATAGAGATACTGAGGTTACACTCAGTGAGGTACTAATACCTTTTTATGTCACTTGTTTAAATTCATAAGCAGCATGTTTATGAACTGTGAGTTTAAAGGCTTGAGCCTGTTCAAAATATTAGGTATCCCATAAGTGAGAAGAAGAAAATTATTAAAATTCGTAACGTCATACAATCAAGAGCGAAATTCGGTTAGGAACTAGAAACGGTTAGAAGTAGTTCTCTTTTCAAACGTAGTTATTGACACCGCCACAGTTTGCCACAAAAAAAAAAGACTGAAGAAAATCACTAAGAACATCGACTGAGATATCTTGCCTGGGTGTGATTTGACAACCTTCCTAATAGACGTCAGATACATTAAAAGATCCCTCTCGGCATACTGTGCATAAAAAAAGATCTAGTAAAAATCTATTACTGCCATCGTGGGAACTTCCACTCAGATAAGAATGAAGCGTTATGAAGCTACCATAAGAATATAGATACAAATAGTCTGTTTTGCTACATTCGCACTGGTGATTGATATTGTTTCCGCATTAAGATCGTGGTTACGTTCTTCCGAGACGCTGGAAACGAACACTACCAGACCACATGTCACACCCTAGAAGTACATAGTAAGCACGTTTACCGATGCACCGTCGTGAAAACCATAAATTTCCCACTACTTTCATCGTTTATTTGGTTGAAATACACATCTACTTGTATCGTAATGTATCAAATACGCTACCAAAATAAATTTGCTTTTATATGAGTACATTTATGCGATCGTCTGCCTTCACTAGAAGTTGTAAAATAAATGTCTTCTGTATGTTTCCATTCGTTCGTGAATCAATCACTTCGCGAGTGATCACCTCCCAGGATAAATATATTTGCAAAGTTTCAAATTTGTTTGTATCATTTACGGAAATAAATCTAACAGTATAAATGTGGGACTGTCTCTACAGTTGTGACAGTCACGGCAAGGTTTACAAAATCTTACATTTATTTCAACGTTAAAAAGAGGAACAGACATATAAATATTAAGACAACTTACAGGCATTTTCCTACTGAAATTAGAAGTAGGCAACCATGAATACTTTCCTACATGTAACTTCATATAAATATCATGCATGTGCATGCCGGAATTTTCCCTTACGCTAACGACTGCTGGACCAATAAATGGCTATGAGCAGCTTCAGCAAAAACCGGTTTCTTTATGAAAAGCAACAAACAGCAATAGGAATTTAAAAGTGAGAATGTGGTGGGACCATTGATGTGTTAATTTAAGCCATCTTTTAATCGCCCGTTAATCGCTTCTGTAGACCGTAAAACGGTTGAAGGCAAAATGCGACATTCGTTTATTACTGTGACACTAAACTACAGCAGTTACACAACTATAAGAACAGCCTTGACGTCTCAACTCGAGGCGTTTATCAGATATAATTTTATGATTTTCCAGTTCAATATGAAATACAGAAAGCAAATTACAATAAGAGCGCAAGGATCATGTAAGATAAATTAAAAGCAAAATTTAGCACAGTAATAAGTAAACAAAGCAATTAAATAAGCATAAAACGACAAAAATATAAATAAATCCTTAGAATCTGCAACTTTCCTGACAGAATTCACGTTTGAAGAGGAAGAGGAAGAAGAAGGAGGAGAAGAAGAAGAAGAAGCAGTGTTAAAAATATGTATAATTATAGTTTAGAAAAACTTTTAAAATTCAATTCGAATACACTCATTATTGAAACATAAAATGTTATTAGACATACATACATACAGCAAAAGGAGCATCTGGCCAGCAAAAATACATCCCTAAAAAGTACTGGTGCCTACAATATTTGTAGCCGTGACTACAATGACAGCAACAGTTTAATATGGTGGAATACAAAAATAACTTTACCATAATCTTCCATGCATAATTATTATTGTCAAGTCTTTGTTATATCTTAAGTACTGTGGATATGTCGAAGGGCTCTGACGGTTGAACGGACACAATGTTGATGCAGACGTAGACTACAATAATGTGTATCCGTCATCCGTTTCGTCGGCACTGCGGTATCTTCCACCCTGTTTTAGCATCCATTGTTAAAGGCAATACTTGGGACTTGATTAGTCGCCCTAACCACGAGTAAGAGATTGCAACAGGGTTCCTGCGAAGGTAACATTCGCGCAGCTACTCAACAAGTCCAATGACATTTGAGGAACCCTAAGGATCTAATACCGTATTCACAACAGCCAGCTAAGCCCAAGGCTCTGTAAAATTTTGACATTCACAGGACTGTGCATGGTGATATATTCTTATAATAAAATCCAACAAGATGCGCTATTCCTCAACTTTATTTTGGTAAAGAACTCTACATGTTTCGGACAGACTTACTGTCCATCATCAAGAGTCTTAATACTGTATTCACAGTAAATCTGTCCGAAACATGTTGAGTTCTTTACCAAAATAAAGTTGAGAAATAGTGCATCTTGTTGGTTTTTATTATAAGAAATCTGTAAAACTTTTTATAACATCCTGTGATTTTAGGGTAGAGAGATTTTAACCTCGGAAAAATAACTGTAGGACCATCCATTGTCGGTTGTTTGCAGCTGCTCATTTAATGTATTTGCAGCGCCCCTACTTAGGGGCCGTCGCCACCCGCGCTCTGAGGACGCAATACGTCGCGGTTAAAAGGAACCGCCTAATGCAGTGACTCCACAGTGTACTGTTTCCTCTATCTTTTTGAGTCGCGATTTAGAACAGGTCCGTGGCTTTGTCTCACGACCCCACGAGTCAAAAATAAAAATAGGTGTAAAAAAACTGGAATCCTTATAACGAGGGTGACATTTTAAAGGTTTAATGAAATAAAAACAAATATATATTTTGTAAAATCATCACGTAAATAATTGTTTCGTTTGGGTCGCGACCCATAGGTTAGGAAAAGCTACCCTAGTGGACGAATAGCCCCCCGACATACAGATGTGCAGTTATGGTGGTAAATTACTTTAGATTAATAAGACAACTATTTCATTTTGGTCAGTAAAGTAAATCTGGCGGTGCTACGGAAAGAATGGACAATTATATGTCAAACTGCAATTTTTTTTTCCATACCCTGAACACAGAAACCAACAGGCTTCTCCAAATGCTGTACACAAATCCATCTAACATAAATCACACAGTGACGGATTTACTACAGTTCTGCTACATACTGGAGAAGATAAAAAGGCTAAAAGATTCTTTTATGCAACTGTGCACTCCGTAATGTTGGGCCAGTGAGGTCAGAAACCTGTAGCAGTTGTAACATTACTGCGATTCTGAAGAATTGTGTACATTTGTTGGTTTACACTGTGCTAAGTCAAACTGCAACTAAATCAACAGATTCTGAAAGAAAAGAGTTCGAAAAGAACACAAATAGTTAGCACATAACTGATCAGCAATTCTTCGCCAGAAAAGGTTTCTATACTGAAATCTTTTTCCTTTTAACTTCTTGTCAGTCCCAGAGCGATATACGGCGCCGGTTGCATACATCTGCAGCTGTTCATTACTGTTGACATCGTGAATGCCATCCACGTACAAGGATCTTTATCTGAGGGTAAATGACCGCCACCTCCCCATGCGGAATGAGGTGACAGCACAGCGAACTTATTTTCAAGAGGTGCCAGAGCACATGCGTAAATTGCTTTGGCCCGTGACTCAATGCAGTGGGAAGGGACAGATTGGCAGATATGTGGGCAGTCGGGATGTGTTTACGGGTGGAGCGGCGTTCCTAGCAGCAGTACAGTCCTTCACTAGCAACCACATCAGTTGGTTGGTTCTTTAAGTCATGGTGATAAGGAAAGAGTAGAGAACTGAATGCCCATATTCTGGAAGTATGTACGCTGTTTTAAACATCGAAAATATTGGATTACTTAACTTTAACATTGAAAATGTTTCTGTTTGGAGAATAATTGCTTTACTTGACAAAATAAATCATGAATATTCGCAGATAATGTTGGCGCTGTACTCAGTTTGCCATGTTTCATGCCAGATTGGAACATCTGTAGGGCATTAGGAACTAATCTCTCCTCACCCCCTGCACGAACATCAGTAACCACCTACTCATACTAACCGGTGCCTTCAGTCACGCCTCTCCACTGTCAGTCCTAGCATGTAAAATGTGTACGGAAGATAAGTTTCAGTCATGTACATTTTCTCTGTGCAATTGGACAGTCCGTAAATATGACGACCTGACTTTCCTGGTGTCGCATATCTCGGCCTGTATTTCTCAGTCGTCACAGGAACTTCCCCATTTAAAACTCGACACACAAATTTCCAAGAGATAAAATACATCCGGAAATTTTAATTTTTATCCTTTAATGCAACCATGATTCTCTTCAAACATGGCCACTGCCTTTCATGCAGATAAAATCCATTCACTGCACGTATAGCAACCCTCTTAGCAAAACCTTCAATACGCCGTTACATTTCCTGCTCCATGTTTCCGCTAGGCAATAAGGGATTGCTGCCTCCGAGTAAGGATAGTTTTTCTTCCATCAAATTTCGAGTCACTAGGCCCACTTTAGACTGCCATCACTAAGTCCCCTTATATTTTCTGAACGTCACTACACCTGCACAACGTTCAATTCGAGCCTAGCAGTGCGACCGAATCTGCATTTCTCGCTGATTTGGTAAGTACAATACAATCAACACTCAGTTCTTGTCAGACCTCATGAACTTCGTGGGCCGTGACAGCGTAGTCGGTATAGAGACACGCTACACGCTGGAGGGTCTGGGGATCGAATCCCGGTGGGGCGAGATTTTCCTCACTAGTCCGGCCCGGCCCTGGGGCCAACCCAGCCTCCCATACAATGGGTATTGGGTTATTCCGGGGAGAAAAACGGCGGGGACGTGGCGTTGATAAACCACCCCCATCTAGCGCCGAAGTTAAGGAAAGAGTAGAGCTATACCTCTACTACCCCACTGGACCTTTATGGCCTGTTCTAGGTGAAACTATACCTTTTATCTCATGAACTTTATTTCTTATTTTGTAAGAACAGACAAGTTTATGTCCTAGTGGCTGTGTGTGGCCCCTTAGGGAGTTCTGATATTACATCACGCTACTACGAACAACTTCGTCTCCCTACCAACAATAATACCAATATATCGGTCGTTTGAACTTCTCAGACGACAGCGAACTAGTTCCACTTAGGATACATACATATATCTGTCACTCCTGTATGCACGGTGTATTGCCAGCATAGCTGCTAACTGCTGCAGGACGAGTAAGTCTTCGCCTTCAATAATTGAAGCGTCATATGCACTGTTTTGGCTGCTTTTGTTGGTTCAAAATGTGCATCGGGTACAATTTTTAAACTACAATTAAAACTCCTGCATTCAGGATGCGAGTCTTCCAATTTTTTATATGACTTTTCGTAGCTTATTTATCACATCGCAAAAACGCACGTTCACAAAGACTCTTTCAGCGGTTATAAGCTGCTTCGTGGCGGAAATAAAATTTTTAACAACAATGCAAATCGTCTTCTGGTGAGAGCTCATAGACCTTAACAACTTGTTCTGTATGTTCGAAACGTCGTAAATGTAATTTTCATGAAAACGAAAAAATGGATAACAGCGTAATGTGCAAAATTTCATAATTAATTTCATCCAATTTGGGCAATAAATGGGGAAAGCACGGGTGGAAATTCATGTACGCCATGCGTAAATTATGGCTTTCATTGCGCGATTTTTATGGAAAGAGTAGAAAATGGGGGAAATTTTCTGTTATGCCATTCACCAAAGAATGGCTTTTCATTGCTTCGATTTTCAAGAAACTTCCATTTACTCAACAACTTTACCTGGATATCTCCAATGCCAAATCTTAACCAAATTGATCAAGAAATGCGAATAGTGCGAGTATCTGTTCTTTTACATACTCAGGTACAGTACGACTGTCACTACTGCGAATTTCACAATCGTAAAGATTGATCGATAAATTAATGTAAAGAACCCTTACCGAATTTCATGAAAATTCCAAAGTTCAATCGGCGATACTAAATCACAGATTGACGGACGGGCAGAAGGACAGGCGGGCGGGCGGATGTAGCCTAGTTTTCATTCTGCAAAGAACGCCTACAATGTGTGATCTTTCCTAATTTTTAAAACAGTAAGTTGCCTCTACCATACCTGCGAGACTTACGATGAATTTCTTCCAATTTAGCGAAAAGTAAATATTTTATGATGTCCTAAGAGGAAACACGGAGAAAATATTGAAAGTAATTGTAGAAAGCATAAGCCTCAATCAGGAATGAAACAGTACGACAGACGTTTTCTAAAGGACAGTGAAATACAATATGTAACACAATTTCGTTACAGAAGTAATATCGCGGGAAAGAAGTACATTACGATGCCACCAAGCGCCGTCACACCAAACTCTCGCTCCATAGCCAGAATCCACTGCATAGATCGTGCCAAATAAATGCCATGCGTATAAGTTATTTGACATCTTGACATACTTGTGTGATGGGAATGACTTCGAATAAACAATAGTTTTATTTAAGAAAAGGTAAAGTATTTTAGAGACAATTCATTACGGTACACTTCTCGCTACCATACAGTGTTTTATACTTCAATTTTCTCTTACAAAACACCGACCGACCGTAGTTATGTGCTTCATCTTCTGTGGACCCGAAATAAGTTTACTTAAAATGATAAAATAATCGTTCTGAATGTTTGGAAGGTACAAACCGTTACAAAAATTAGTTCAGATAAAAAATTGTGCAGGCAAAATAAAACACGTACTATCGGTATTTATTATAGTTTGAACTGAAATAAATTAAGCGGGGCATGAAAACAGTTTATTATGACCATGTGATTACAGCAGTCAAGGGTATGTACATTTTCGAAATATGCTTCATGCCCATCCAACAGCAACAAGAGTTGTGGTCTTGGCTCTTCTGGCATGTTACGTAGCGTTGGTTGGTGGTTGGATAACGACGTTTCGGAAGGGCCTACGGTCCCACCTTCAAGAGTTAAGAAGTTTTGATATTATCTGTGGGCATATATTGCCTAAAGTTTCAAACAGAAGAAATCAATACTTTTCTGGTGGATTGTCTATCAGCGACAAATTCTTCCCCGGACGGGACTGGAATTGTCCATAAGGGCTCGAGATTAGTTACGTAAGCACAATGTGTCTGATTTTCTAAAGAGAAAAATTAATAAATTTTCCCTTTTCCGGTTATCCTACAGGAATTATGCTATATCCTTTTTTCTAAGTCGTGTTGTTTTGGAGGAACAGGGAAGAAAAATGGCTAGCTTGCTACTACCAGTATTCGTACATATATTCTATATATATATATATATATATATATATATATATATATATATATAATTCCTGCTTACCGATCCTTACGGACTGAATTTTTTAACGGAAAATTTCTTATAAAATATTACGATTTTATTCCGGAAATTTTCCGAAAATCTTCCGTGAAAGACAAAGGGTGAGTCACGTAAGCTCTATGATGACACCGCATTGAAGACAGATCTTCTTCGTCAGTGACAACTTCAAAACGTCACCAGACACATAAGACATGTGATGTTGGATCCTCTATTTTTAAACTCTGCTAGTCTTTTCGTGCACCTGTGCTTTTAAAACTCTCATAGCATTTGCCAGATGTATCACCATCACTAATAATAAGACCCGTCCATCACCACGCACTCGCAAGTTGCTGTTCCCTACAAGCCTTAATCCCTTAGAGCCCTGAGGTTAGTATATGTACCACCTGCTCTAACACTGAAAAATATGTACATCGCCCACAGACACTATTATTGCTTTCGTGTCATTCTGAGAATAAGCAGCAATAATTTATTGAAATATATGGTATTTGTAACAGACTCAGTGTTTTCTGTGAGTTACGAATATCACCTTCGTCTGTCCGCATGGAATAGCTCGGTTCCCACTGGATGGATTTTTCTAAAGTTTCATAACTGGGACATTTTCTAAGTTTGTCGACCGAAACAAGTTTTGTTAAAATCGGAGAGAACTAACAGGCAGATTCCGAACTGCTGTACTTATGACGATATCTCGCCGTTTGAGATAAATATAAGAAATCATCTTACGCGAGAAACAAAAATATTCTTTAGATCTTCGCTCTTCTGGGATGTGTACGTAGCGTTGATTGGTAGCTAGTTACCGTAGCTTCGGGACAAAATATCGGTCCCACATTTAAGCGTCAAGCATTAGGATTTTACTAAGAGAGCTTTGGTTTGTTCTTTTAATGCACTACTAATATAAGGTGAATTGCAAGAAAAAAAATAATTTCTCATTCTGCAATTATCTCCCTACTCCTATGACTTCGCTCTCAAGAGGCAATCTTTCTCCTCAGCATTCAGTTTTTGAACACCCAAAATGTGCATTCGTTCACTAATGTGAAGAACCAGACTTCACAGATGACTTTCCCGATGTAAACCTGAGCGATCTATTAGGCTTATTACAATAACACCCTATCTCTGAATTACGCTATCATAATGGGAGTGTTAATAGTTACGAAAGCCTGTACTAGGGGGTGTAAAGTTCTGCTACGTGCCAAACATATCAGCCAGTGGCAAGAATAGACACAATGGCAGGCTGACATGTCGTAAACATATTTATTTTGCTTGAGGACCGCTTTAGTAATAATTCAGTTTAACCCAGACCTTACCACGATACGTAGCTCCCTTCAGAATGTCAATGAGAATGGCAAGTTATTATCTTTTTAAGTAACTGGATGAAATAGAATGAATTTATTTTCATTACACTCTAATAAAACTGTATGCGAAGTGCGACAAATGACAAGCATGACATCTGAGTTACATTTTATATTTAGTTATATGCACAGCTATGTTCTGCAAGTATGTCTACAGTATCATTCACCAGTTTGTATATACTACGTCAACTGCTGTTCAAAAAACACGGCAGAATATGTACGGTCTTAGAGAGTTCACAGCGTGCATGAGCAACTATTCTGCAGTTTTTTTTTACAGTTCCACCGCTCATCTTGATATTATCATGTATTTTATTTATCCAACTGAATACACAACTAGATTATTTTAGAAAAATGTTAAAATTTACATTAAAATGCTCCTACGTGTTTCGGTTTAACAACCATCATCAGGGAGCTTATTGTTGTGCTTTGCTAAAGTTATAATTATTAAAATATCTAGTTCATAACGACGTTTTTAACTAGATATTTTAATAATTATAACTTTAGCAAAGCACAACAATAAGCTCCCTGATGATGGTTGTTAAACCGAAACATGAGTAGCATTTTAATATAAATTTTAATGTACATTTTAATGTAAATTTTAACATTTTCCTAGAAAAATCTAGTTGTGCATTCAGTTGGATAAATAAAAGACGTGATATTCTGCCGTGTTCGCCCCACCTAGGAGCGTACCTGTGAAGTTACGTGATTGCTTGTATCAAATAACCAGGAAGTACGGGAACAGTAAGCCAAAGGTTCTGGGCCCTGAACGAGATTACACGGCGGGACATCAAGACTCGAAGCTCAGTTCAACACAGTCACTTCCACTTGTCTAGCAAAAAACCGTTGTTCCTGAAGCTCCCATTCTTTCAGACCCAAAACAATCGTTAAATACTCGTACATTCCGTACAGAACATTAGTAATGAACCAATGTCCTACCTACGGATTATCAGCTTCAAACGTTAAATTTAGCAACTGTCTTAAATTAGTTGACATTCAACTTGCCTTTATTCAGGTGCTTTGAATAATGAAAATCATGTTACATAAGATGTCATTAACTTAATGTGGGCCGAGCCACGGCTTAGATGTTTAATCGCCCAGCAATCATCGCAGAGGCCGGATTCGATCCAGGCCAGTGTATGTGACAGTCGTGCTGGGAAAAGTGCCACTGCGACGAGTTTTTCTCTAAGTACTTCGGTGTTACTTCGTCAGTAACTTTCCGCCAGTGTTCCATACTCATTCACTTGTCACTCTTTCCGTAGTTAAATAAAACGCTTAATAATTATAAGAGTGAACCGGCCATGCCTCAGGCAGTTCGTGGCCGACATCTCGTCCCAGAGGGCCGGTTCAATCCCACACCAGCCCACGTGGGATTTTTGCTGAAAGAAATGGTACTGGGACCGGGTTTTTTTCTGAGTACTTTGTTTCTCATTCTAACGGTACTCGTTACTCATATGTTATTCAACCACTACTGAAGCTATACTAGTATAATATTACATTTTGACAGTGTAGTTAAATAAAACACTTCTCTCTCCACTACAAGAATGGCATTGAGCTTTATGACACAGTTAGTCAGAGCTGTTTGTGAACCCATCCTTTGAAAAAGTGAAAAGGAAAAAAACACTGCGCTTATTTTCGGCAGGCAGTGGGTGCATAAGAATACACCGCAGGAGGCTGAGTTGGCTTATCCGCTACAGATAAACTCATTCCAAGCTAATCTTGTTGGAATGTTAATAATGCAGTAGTTATTAACCTATGGGTCACAACACACAGAAGGGGGGGTCCATCTGACCAAACATTAAGTTACATTGAAAAGAACGTTTGGTACTAGGCTACGGATGGGTATGTGCATGTGAATATGGTTTTTCTTTGAACATAAGGAAGAAAATTGAAACAAATATGTGTGTATGCATGCGTGCATTTTTGTGTGGAAGGGACGTTTAAAATCAAAATCCGGAATGTAATTCTAGAAAAGACGGAAGGCGATATTCAACGTCATCTTCAGCTCACAGAACTAGTCTCTATCCTGTACTGATTCGGAACAAATTCTGGAACTGTGAAGCACCAGATATCTGCACAATTGTTCCAGCCTCTGTTTAGAACCTCTAGCCAAAACACAGACAGCGCCGCCATTAGAAATTCATCTTGTGTTACATCATTTGTTACGTCACCGAGAAATGTGCCTCGATGTTGTAAGACACTACTTTTAGCAGCTACACGTAGTTTGATATCTCTAGAGCAGGGATGGAAAAATAAAATAACTTTTTTAAGACTGTGATGTAACGTCCAGTACTAACCTGTCTAATTTACGGGCAAGTCGATCGCCAACAGTATTAGCCAGTGCTCCAGCATAAAGACGACTGATGTTTATGTGAGAAGTGAGTATGAATCAGTGACCGACAAACATGTCAGACAGAAAAAATATGGGCATTGAAAATGTCGAATGTGCATATTATAGAACCATGTTACCAAAAGAGCAAGATATAATAAAGTACTAACGCGAGATCATTATTTGAGTAATAAATAAATGTAACTTACTATCGTACTTTCCGATTCTCGTCCTGAGCCGGGACACTTCACAAGGAACTTCTCATGACATTTCTTATGTACCGCTGTCTGGCAGGCTGAAAATAAAGGGATCATAATTACAAACCATTTAAGATTATTATAGTATGCTCTAACGTTACAGCAAAATAATTCATTTCAAGCAGAATTACTCACATTGGCATTGGTAGCCTTGCTTCCCAAAGCCCCTGAAATGAAAAATAACAGTCTAGTTTATAAAAGCAGAATTAAAAGTTTAATACAAAATAATAGTGGACAATTTTTCGCGAAACAATTGTAATTTTTATGCTTAATACAAAAAAAAACTTACATGTGCTAGATAATGCTTTAGCACATTTGTCGACCATAGCCTTCAAGACGAGATTCATTTTTCAAACCATTCGACAGTACTCAATCAAGATATTTCCATCCTACTGTATGATATTCGCCTCGTCCCAATAACGAAAGAAAATTTCAAATCGTTTTACAAAAACAGCAAACCACCAGGCAGCAGGTGAATTCTGTACCACGTGACTGTGACGAAATTATGTAACGGCAGTCTTACTAGCAAGTTTTTTAATAGGACGTTATGATATCTGGAAATGGAATCGAATTGATTTATTGTAATTCACGCAGCATTCCCTCAGCGTTACAAGACAGATTATCGCATCTGAATATAAATTATGACCATAACTTATTGATGAATGCACAACATTACACCCCACGCCAAAGACATTATGATGTCAGTCAACATAACACACCGTGACACTGACAGAATGAAAAAAGCGCAAAAAAAAAAAAAAGGTGACAATGGCACCGTGTTGTGAGCGCAACACAACATACCGTGACACAGAAATTATGACTCGACCGCATTATAACACACTACGACATTTTTCTGGAAATTCATTTCCAAATTAGTCCAAACCCTCACAACTTATTTCGGTTAAGATCAATTTTAATGTTATCTTTTCATCTACATCTAGGCCTTCCAAGCAGTCTCTTTCTTTCTGGATATACGACTAATAAATTGTTTCTTTTACATCTCACGCCTGCTACACGTTGCGCTCTTATTGCCCCCCCCCCCTCCGGCCGTTGATTTGACGATCTTAGTAACATTTGGAAAAGAATGCAGATTATGAAGCTCACCTTTACGCAACTTCTTTCAGTCTCCCGTCCTTGATAAATACGCACTACTTGTTCATATAACGGACTCTGCTGTGTAGACCACATAATTTGTTAATACGTGTTTCACCAGACTTACTTCGTTCTCCAGAAATCAGTACACTCACTGGACATACTGAGATTTGCTAAACACAATTATTTGGGGCTATCACGTCTGGAGAAGTTCCCCATGACAAGGTAAGGTACACTAAGATGGTCAGAGAGGGTGATCGCACATTCTGAGCAATTCATCCCTGTACAGACACTCCCAAACGTAGTACGATTCTGTTCCTCAAACCCTTAGGTAACTGGAATTGTAGGGGTTGGAATGACCGGCTTCCCACCAAACACACACTCATATATATAGTGCACACACACACATTAGAACTTTATTCATTTATAAATGTAAATGTGTAAAAAACCTTACAAATAATTGTGGGTAGTGTAAAAAGTCAATGGATATAATGTAAATAAGTTTATGTAAAAGTACAGGTAAGTTCGAATTTACATAATCCTCCCCACCCCCCACCCCCCGGGTGGGGTGGAGGTTGCCTATTTTCCTCTATCACCGTCACCTGACTGCGCTTTCATTCCCGTTGGGAAAGAGTTGGCATGCCTTTAAAAACGTTATTGCTTTAATACTCCTTACTATCAATTCTCGGAAAACTGGGAAAGCTGAAATTGAGGAATTTTAAATTGTATAAGTAGCGATGCTTCTGTACTGTCTATGTTGTATTATAAAACCGTGATCTGCTGAATCCCTTGCTTGTTTGACACCTAAAAATGGAGCAAGATGGGTCCGATTTACATTCGGCAAATCTCTTATTCGAATCTCGGCAGGAACACAGTCTAATTCAACTCTATAGGGCTCTGACGATGGAATATAACTCACTGACATAGTCTTCGTTTTGGACTTTGCTTATCGACTAGTTGTTAATGAAGCAGTATGTTTCGGAAGCCGAATCTGCTTCCGTCTTCAGGTAAGGAAAGCATCTAACCTGGCGGACCCCTTAAATAGAGCTATTCTCAGTCACTGGGCCCAGTGACTGAGAATGAGTGCTTTCCTTGCCTGAAGACGGAAGCAGAAACAGCTTCCGAAACGTAGTGTTTCATTAAGAAATCAGCCGATGAACAACACCCAAAAGAAGATTACGCCACAGATCACTCGAGCTTTTTTCATGTCCTTTCTCAGTCTCGCCATGTAAATTTGGGAGAGTACCGCGCTTGCTTCCACTCAAATCATTTCCATTTCCATGTTAATAATCATTCTTCGAGGATGGACAGTCTGAATTAACGGGTAGTGTCTTTGAATGAAATATATTTATAGCCATCATATTTAAAGCTCGAAGTGGCGTCGAGAAGATACAGTCACCAATAGTGCGGACCGCGCACCTTCAGATATCGAACAGCGTACGCTGGGACTCAGGTGTGCAGTGGAGTCTCCTCATAAGAATATTTCGATTGATAGTTCTACACAGACATCGGCTTTCACTCTCCGGTCTTCAACACTTCGAAGACTGATATTCATATAAGCTATATGTAAGATGCACCATCGTGTATCTACCAACTGTGTTTCTTCACTGACATATCAGTTCCGGCTCCGCTGCCATGCACACTCGAGATGTGTCTGAAATAGTTTATCATTAAGAGCTTGTTGTGTCTTCTTGGTATGATGTATTTGTTAACTGCAGTTGGGTAGCCAGCCGGTGGCAGTAGTACAGTACACATTTACACACAAACAATACACAGAACTACACAAAACAAACAATGCATAGAACAACACAACAAGATATAGAACAACACAAAAACATAGAACAACACAACAGCGGCTTATATAAGTATTTTAACACCTTATTAATTCTGAATTTAATAGCCATCTCTTTTGTTTTTTTTATGTGAGTAATTGTCTTCTATGTGTGTCTGTGCATATTTGGGGTCAATTGAAATGTTTCACATTGTTTGTTAAACCATAATGATTCGTTGGTCTTGAAAAGTTTTTGTTTCATATTTCTGTAGCTCTTCTTATTCCACGAGCAAGTACTAATATGTGAGTGAAGAAACACATTGTAGTGCACGACACTTGGTACATAAAAGGAAAGTGCAGAACATGGTGCACGGTATGTAAAATGTTAAAATATATGTAAGTTGGATGAAAGGCGAGTAAACCAACGTTTCGAGGACAAAGATGGTCCTTTAAACGTTGGTTTCCACATACTCGCCTGACGCGGCTGTTAGCCCAAGAATATTTGACTGAATTTAGTCGCCGTGAATGCTTTATATTATGCATGTAAGAATTTACTCACTACCTCAAAGAGAACAGAGATCTTGTCCATTAAAAAAGCCAACTGGTTATCGCTGTTAGGGAAATAATGGACATTTATTGGAAGAACCCTACCAAACACACAAATTCATTGCGTGGCAAAATGCAGAGTTTCTTAATGTTACGGTGGGCAGTCCTTATAGTTACCACTGTCCTTTGAATGGCTGATATCTTCCAAGAGTTAAGGTGGCCAATGCGACAGTCTGGCACTTAGCCTACGGCTGGACATGATCTCGAACGTTTCAATCAACAACCTCCAGACCGATCCGTGGCATGTGGGCGTCCCGAGCAGGTTAATAATTTAGCACCCCCTTCAAACCGATATTCTTTCAACGTTTTCGGCCTAGGACAGGGCCGGAGAAAATTTTGGGGGCGCGTGCCCAAATTGCTGATAACTTTCGGAGAAAGTCTTTAGTCTGTGGAAACGTGAGTTTATTAGCACCGTATATCTTTTATTCCAGTAACATCTTAGCGCCCCTTACAGGATGGCGGCGCCCCGGGCAGCTGCCAGACTAGTTCGTCCTTCAATTTGGCCCTGATACTACCCCCCACCCACCCCACACAAAAATAAAAGGTAGCCAACATAACGACTGTTACCTCAATATACAAGTATGGCCAACCGCCGAAGCGTCGCGTATATCAAACGCACCGGTGCCTTAAACAAAGAATAATATTTAACCTGTAAGTAATTGCTCCTTGCGATACACATCAATATGAGTATGCTTATGCAACTACCAGTGTTCGCGTCGGATCCCAGCAATTTGAGAAGGAATTCCTGTCTTATGGAGGACCTAAAATGCAGAATCTTACTTCCAGCACTGCAAGTTGGGCAAAGGCGAGGATAATCACAACACAAGGACAAAAACGACAATAACACAACAAAGTGTAATGTTTATACACTCGATCTAAGGTACTGTATATAAATAGATCCTGGAGGTTCAGTATATTTAAGTAGGCTACATCGTGTTCATAAATTAAATCTTGAGAAACTTACCACAGGAAGTCCTTACAGAAAGCACAAAAGGTAGGCTGCCGGAAGAACTTGGCAACAAAGCGGTGACCTTTGACCTCGTGAACCCTGTGGTGTTTGATGGCTCCTCTCCGTCTGGTGATTGCTCCACCCCGTCTTGATGCGCCACAGTCGTTATCAACCGGCAGTCCATGCCGTTCTGCTGAAGAAACAACAGTATTGTTGATTCCGGTTCTTCCGTGACGGTTTCTCAAATTCACACGTAATATCGAAAAGCAGGAAATCAATTATTGCGGTTATGGCCTATATGAGACACTGACCTGTTATTTTATCGAAAAGAATGAGTAAAAACACAAAGCATCTCAATAAGGATAGCTGGTTTCCGGACCGAGATTCAAACTACGAACTTCCAAATACCAAGCACTCATTGGCGTCGGCCAGCTACTTTATTCAAAGAGACATATCATCGCCATTGTCTATTTAGTTACGACGTCTCTGATCTCAAGTTGAAGTAGCACTAAGACCATGCATGGCAACTAAATGAGGATTTTGAAGGAGACTCTCCTGGCTTATTTTAAGGATCCGTACCAGAATTTTTCTCAGGCGACTAAAGAAATACGTCAGCGATCAGCAGCAGAAAGAAGCCGTGAAGAGAATACCTCGCAACTACAAGTTAAGAGCGTTGCCAGTAAACCAATATGCTCGGATTAAACTTCCTGTAACATCTACAGCATTGGATCCTAACTGCGCCTGCACCGCCAAAATGAGAGCATTTATGTGTAAAAACGAGGATAAAACGAAATATTACTATATTCTATGACATTATGCCATGTAGTTTGGTAGACAGATACGTACCAATGCTCCTGAGGCAGAAGGTTCCTGAGAACCTTCAGTAGGTCTACCTCAAATTGCATCTATTGCAAAATAAAAGTTAAGTGGTTCCAAGATGATGGTTTTGTAGTTTCAGGAACAGTGGACAACAAAGGGCAGTTGTTTTTTTAAGTGTAACCAATTTCTGAATTCGTCTACTGTATATGTTCTAAGAGCTTGTTATGAAGAATATCAATTATGTAATACAAAGTAGTTAGAACTCATGATAATAATAATCTATAACAGTTCATAAACCAAGATAGTATCAAAATCAAGGGAACAGAAAAATTAGAAAATAAAAATATTATACCTAGTCGAGGGTGTTCCAGTCTGGGTGGTAGGGAACGTCAATCCCAAAATAGAGGAAAATAAAACAAAAGAGCCTTCTCTTTGCCATTCAATAAAAGCTGCAATATTTTGCTTGGAATCGAGCGTATGACTGCATAGCCACAACGCTTCCTAGTTTCGTATGCTAGAGGCCAGAAAATTGGGGAGACGCACGGCACGAGGTGGTTATACAACCAAAAGTGTGATGTCGCGTGTGTGTCGAACATGCGAAAAGTAACATTTTTAAGTAAGTTATAAGAAAGAATAAACAAAAAAAGTATTCGAATTTACGAGAGAAAGAACAATTTGGCCACATTTAATAGCATGTCACGGCACAGAAATCATGCTTCGGTGGGTCTTTGTTTTCCAGTTTAAGTATTCCTACGGTTGCCGAATCAAACATTGGACTTTTGGACTTGTAAAATAATTTTACTGCATCAAGTGAAATGGAAGGTGAATAAACAGAGGTGTTCATAAAATGCCAGTTTAATAACCATTTAAAGACTAAAATTTACCTTAACTCTATTTAAAGACTCATTTCGTACCGCGTAGTAAGTACACTCCGTATTGGTTATAAAAACTAATCTATTAATGCTGTATTAGGAAATTACTGCTGTTTGTTCCGAGAAACACACAAAACACAGAAACCCAACCTGTGGGAAAAAGCAGAATTGTTGAATGTTAATGAAATAATCACGGGACTTTAATAGTTGATTGAATATCCATAGTTTGTAAGTCAAGGTACAATGGCACAAAGGCTGCAGTAGTTATCACTGACCTTCAGTCACGAAATCCGTAATGTTCGATACGGAACTACTGGAAGAATAATGCCCGCTTCCGCCCTGTGGAGGATTAGTCATATACCAGATATGACGTTGTCACAGCGGTGCCGATGAAAACTCCAGCCAGTCTTATGGGTTATAAAGACGTGAATACTGGCATAGAAGCACAATATTTTCGGAGAAGTCTACCCCTCCATCTTCAGGGTAGTCCCAGAAAACTGGAATCTTTATCTACATATTTTTGCACATCTGTTCATTTTTCTTACAAGGATATGTTTCAACTGTGTGAAAGAGTAGACTCTCCTTTTTCGTGGGTTCGTGTACCGCCGTTCCAATTGTTTGCGCAAGAACAAGTTTTGTAATCATCGTGCAACGTGGTCACTCGCTTATTCGCGGCTGCCTTTAGATAAAGCACACAGTAATACACAGGAGGCTGCATCTGTACGCCTGTTTGACTCATTAGCTACCTAGATACTGTGAGATAGGGCATGTATTTCATCTATACTTTACCCATTATTTATAACTATATGTTGCCCTTGTGTTTTAAAAATGCTGGGGAACTGCTGTGCACGTGCTGCTGGACAGGGGAACGATCACTGCCGTAGTCAAACATCATTATATAGCGTAAATGAATCGAAGATTCGTTTCACCAAGAAAATAAAAGACAAGATGAGGGGAAGCGTTGAGACCATTGCTCCACCGAATGAGAAAATTTCTTGTGTAACTTGCTGTAACCGGATTCTCGAAAAGATAGAAAAGGCCTTGCGTGTGTATAACTGGAGGATGGATATGGTACGTGTCATGGCACCATACAAGGCGGTGCTCAAGAAGACGAAGCAATCGAGGATTGCCTCTCCCTTGGCTAAGGTTTCTGTCTTTCCTCCACTATGTATATTACTTCCTTGGATTACCTCGACAGGCTTCAGCCAGGAAGACTGATGTCATTCCAATAACTAATTTACACGTTATAATGTCTACTGTGTCTTTGTTCTCCTAACCCTGTTTTTCGCATGTCTTACCTACGCTTATCAAGATTTCAACATTCGCAGGCTTTTGAACAATGTAACCCGCATGAAAGGCAAATATATACTGTATTTTGATTTTCTAGGTTTCCGTGGTTTCAAACTTTTGTACTAACAGTGGCAGAATTTCAAGAAACTCAAAGGAGTCAACCCTTAAAAGGGAAGTTTCAAAATGTATGTACATCAAAGAAATGACAATTCCGAATCTATTGCTGTTGTTGCATTCAGTTAAGTATTCACGACATACTGACACATTAACAGAGGTCACTGAGGTAGCTATACATCCTATAGGTTAACTGTACCAAGGAGCATAAAACATCCACAACAATTGCAAAATACTCTTGACAGAATAGAGTACGATCAATTCACATGTTGCTGTTGACCTCGGGGGCAGTCATCTCGCGACTTTTTTAAAATAGAGGAGGACAGAATTGTTGCCTACTGACGGCCGGCAACGTCTTACCATGCACTAACGTGTGAGGACAGCAGTAATGTATTTGAAGTGACAGAAGTAACTGTGGAAACAGAAATGTTCAGGTAGAAGTTCTGATTGTAGCAACTTTTCATGTTCACGTGCGCATAGAATGATGGCTATATACTTTTTTTTTTCTTGTGACGCTGCGGCCCAACGCGGGCCATGGCCTCCTCATTCATGAGGTTTCTAGATCACACGTAACGACGCACCACAGTCGGTAGGACTCCTCTGGACGAGTGATCGGCTCGTCGCAGAGACCTATACCTGACAACACACAACACTCACAACAGACAAACGTCCATGGCCCCGGCGGGATTCGAACCCACAATCTCAGCAGGTGAGCGGCCACAGACCTACGCCTTAGACCGCGCGGCTACTGGGAGATGGCCATATATTAATGATCGAAATCTACGTGAAATTCCATATCGATATCGGAGATGGTCTTGTCGATATCGAATAGTTCTGCAGTGAACTTTAAAACGGACGGGCATACGTCCTCTCTACTCTAAAGGGTTAATGCTTACAATTATCGTTAACAGCTTTTTTGTATGTACAATCATAAAACACGCAAATGAAAGAAACGTTAATTGCCTTACTGTCATTACTCTGCACATTACACCCAAATTAAAATTTTAATTGATCGATAATTGTAAATTAAATTGAACTAGAGTCTCAGTCCAGACCCAGTACAGTGCGGACGGATGAAGTTCATCTCGTGCAATAGTACAGTGCGGAGGTAGCTACAGCTCCACGCTACTTAGTACGAACGTAATAAGTGTACAAACATTTAAGTGAGTGACAATAATAAACAACATAGAACTACACAAGCTAAATAAGTAAGTATATTTCAATTTAAATGTACTCGCCTTCAAACTACGTGCAATGTGCACAGTTGCAACCGAATATGTATATACAGAGTGAATCAAGTGGCACATTATATAACACTCAAATACCGACGAAACATTCTTTCTCACAACAACTCTGCAAATGCCTCCCACACAAAACTATACATACCCACCATTTTCCACAGACTTTCCCTTCCTCTATGGCCCAACTTTCTTCTCACTCAGTTCCTAACAAATCACGGAAGCTTCCGTTCACACCTTCATAAAATAAACAAGACGCCCTCTCCAAATTGCAACTGTCCTGAAAAGACTGTACAAACGGCCCACCACCTTATACTGGAATGCAGCTTATGGTCAAAAGACCGCCGATCGGTTCTCAAATCACTCCCCCCCCCTCTGGTTCTGCAGTACCACATAAACACCGTCAGCATCACAAGCTTCCTCAGACGTATCTTCCAAGCACTTCAAGAAGATGCTCAAGTAACTTAAATCCGGCAACACTCCTAAAGTACCGTCCAAATACTGACCTGCACTCTTTAAAAAAAGAAATGTAAAATGAGATAAACTGTAAACATTTCTGTAACAACCCACTGTAAACACCTCTGTAAATACCCCGTGGTATACCTAGATGGTAAAACACGGGTTGAAATCCATAAATGCAAATATATTTTTAAAAAAATCTAAAGAAGAACGCCCAATAATCGTGAAACAAAAAATAGCAGAAAAAAGAAAGGCCCGTAAAAGATGGCAACTAACAAAAGCCCCACAAGACAAACAAAATTACAACAAACTAGCAAAAGAACTAGAAAATGTGTTACATAATCTCAAAAATGAAGGCATCCAAGGCTATCTCAAAGGACCAACACCAACTGAAGTCACGGATTACTCATTATGGAAAGCCACTCGTGAGTTGAAACGTCCTCAACACCACACACCACCAGTACGAATAAACCAAAACACCTGGGCCAGAACGGACAAACAAAAAGCGACAGCTTTTGCAGAACACCTCGCATCGGTCTTTCAACCCTTTCCATCCCAACTGTCGGTAATGGAAGAAGAAACCATTAATAACGACTTAAATTTCCCCACTAGATCGCCTTGCCAATGAAGAAAATCCGAATTAACGGGGTTAAACCTGTCATACCATATAAAATCAATCCAAAAAAGTCTCCGGGCTACGACTTGATCACCGGAAAAATTCTTAAAGAACTTTCTCAAAAAGGTCTCAGAGCAATAACACAAATTTATAATGCCATACTACAAACCGAATATTTCTCTTGTCAATAGAAAGTGGGACAAATCATAATGACTGTAAAACCAGGAAAGCACCCAAATGACATAACATCATATTGTTCAATCAGTCTCCTCCCAATCTTATCAAAGATCCTAGAAATGATGCTTCTTCAACGACTAACACCCGTCATAGACGAAAGCAAATTAATACCTTCTCACCAATTTGGATTTAGAAAGGAACACAGAACCATCGAACAAGCACGCCGATTAGTCTATACAATCAACAACGACTTGAAAAGCAAATGCTACTGCTCAGCTGCTTTCATCGACACAAGTCAAGCATTCGATAAGTTATGGCATACAGGTTTACTCTACAAACTCAAACGTGCTTTCCCACACTACTGAAATCGTACCTCACTGACAGGACATTTCAAGTAAGATGCCAAGACGAATAAACTAAACTCTACATCATCTAATCTGGAGTACCACAAGGCAGTATTCTCGGACCCATACTTTATTCAATATTTACAGCAGAAACCGAGCAAATACTGACAGCAAACTATGGCGATGATACAGCGATAGTAGCCTCACATCAAAATCCCATTACTGCGTCAAGAAAACTTCAAAATCATCTTAACCATTTCGAAAAATGGTTAAAACGCTGGCGTATAAAGGCCAATGAAAATAAGTCGGCTCATATTACCTTTACCCTGAAAAGAGAAAATTGTCCAACAGTCACACTGAATGGAAAACAAATTCCGCAAGGAGAAACTGTCAAATACTTAGGTATCTATCTCGACAGAAGACTGACGTGGAGAACTCACATATTTGCTAAAAGAAAACAACTGGGGATGAAATTCCAACAAATGTATTGGATTCTAGGAAGAAAATCGGAGCTATCAATAGAAAATAAGTTACTGATCTACGAAACTATTCTAAAGCCCACCTGGACATCGGTATACCCCTCTGGGCTACAGCTATTAATTCAAACATTGAACTATTAAAAATTGAACTAGACTAGATGAGATTGGTTCTAACGGCGGAAATCAGTGAATTAGTTCAGACGACGAGTTTTTTGAACACCAAGAATTCACATGTTTGACAGAAGATATTCCGTGCTCTGGCACGCTTATCAGATCGTGCATCCGCAACGACAGTTGCATTTCCGACTGAGTGTGAATCGTGACATCTGGGCTGTGGATAATCGCGAGAGATTATAGCCGCGATCCAAAGGCGCGCTGTAGAGGGGGGGGGGGGGGGGTCCCCGGCTCTGAAACACCATGCCAAGGTCCTCCAGCGCCACAGGGATAAACCCTCTAGAGGGGG
>Ga0131853_10004571_pt1 | contig 24811 bp, 10 predicted proteins | sample TergutLab28metaG_FD_92764 | JGI IMG/M metagenome (GOLD analysis project Ga0131853, IMG submission 92764) | Labiotermes labralis P1 segment gut microbial communities from Petit-Saut dam, French Guiana - Lab288 P1 (version 2) (version 2) | ecosystem: Host-associated > Arthropoda: Insects >...
ACAGCACCCCTGAACCAGGTGACGTAAATGCATGGTGTTATTATTAACTACTATAAATACGAATTTGACGTCCAAGTGACCGTGCATCGTGATAAATTCCTATAATAAAACCAACAAGATGCAATAATTTCTTAAATTTATTTTTGGAATAAAACTCTACATGTTTCGGACCGTCCCATGTCCATCATCAGGAGCTTTTCACTCTACACACAGCAATGGTATATGTCATACAGGTTTGCTGACAGCTAGCGAGCAGGATCAGGAAGGAACCAGTTCCGTACAATAAATAACTCCTGATGATGGGTAGGGGAACTGTCCGAAACACGTAGATTTTTATTTCAAAAATAAATTTGAGAAATTAATGCATCTAATTGGTGTTACTATTAACTACTATAAATACCTAAAATTTTATACAATTTAGAGGTGATAGCTTAACCACTTCTCCAGTGGCATGTTTGGCTTTGTCTATTGTTTGAGGTTGGTATATTTTGATAATTATAGACATTTTGTAATTTGGCTGTACCCCCATTTTCAAGTCACTGGTTGACGTGCTTCTGCCACTTCAGAATAGAGTCCGGTGGTCTAGTGATTAGCATACAAGTCAAGCACTAAAACTTCCCGACTGAAATTACAAACGTAGTCAGTAATACTTGGTACAAGGAATTACAAATGTCTCTGAATATAATAACATCAAATAGCACAGTGAATTTCTATATGTACTAATTTAAGATTGACACTAAATAATAAATTAAGAATGGCACAACTTAATACCATCAGATGGGCACTACTTGATATATTAAGATCGGAGCTACTTAATACATTAAGATTAGCACTGCTTAATACATTACGGGTGCCACTATTTAATACATTAAGGTTGGCACAACTTCAAAATAACTGCGATATCACTTAACGCATGAAGCGTGACACTTATCAGTACATTAAAATTATGACTGTTTTGTACCTTAAAGTTGGCACCACTTAAAAAAATAAGTTTGGTGCCACATAATACACTAAGACAGGCGCTGCTTAACACATTAAGATTGTCACCACTTAATACATAAACATTGGCACTGCTTAGTAGAATAATGTTGGCACCACTTACTATATGAAGTTGGCACTGCTTAGTACATTAAATTTGGCACCACTTAATACACGAATGCTGGCACTGCTTAATACAGTAAAGTTGGCACTACTAAATGCATTAAGACTGGCGCTGCTTACCCAATGCTAACCCGTAGAGTGTTGTTGCGATATAATCGAATGGAAGTCATTTCTTGGAAGAGCGACAGAACTTTGATATCGCGGAGTTGTCGAATATAAAGATCAGGTATCCAAAAGTTTTTGCTGTCTTCCCACGTGATTTCCACATATTCGTCCGATTTGTTGACCTCACTGTCGATGTAGACCCGCACGTCCTCCCAGTACACATACAGGAACACGTCCAGAGTAATCTCCTGGAAAGAAATGCATGATTTTACGACCTCACAAATAGATACATTCCTCGCATGCAGTACATTAACAACTGTAAATTAAGCCCCTCCAGTTGCAGCAGAGCAAAACACGCAGACGTGTTTCCGGTACTCTGTTGACAGTGTTCCTTTAATTTTCTGTTTTGTAGTAGCGAATGGCAGGCTTGCAATTTGGGTTGCAGTGAAATATGCTACACCGAGGCCACAGGAATGAGCTCCATGGGTCGATTACCTCTGCGTTATCCTCCAGTCGCTAAATGTTTTTTCTCCCTCGTACTTCTCCGTTTTACCCTGTCGTTGTCGGACCGCAGAGAGGTTTCTGCCAATACCGACATACTAAACTTCGCGAACGACAAAAGCGTTGGGCTGGCTGGTATGCGAAAGTATGAGCTGAAGCAGAGTAGAACACTGTACAGAGAGCAAGGCACCTCGAGCCCCATCATCCTTACTATCCGTGTACTTCGTTCTGCGACCTTAATGTTGACATACTAGGAGGTGTGTCTTCTGCTTGCTTCAAATGAATCATCTCACCTGCAAGAAAGATGATTCATAGGGCTGATACAGAGGTACACATCTCTCTCTAATTCAGCTCAAACTCAATTCGTATCGCAAACACGCGCGCGCGCGAGCGTGTGTGTGTGTGTGTGTGTGTGTGTGTGTGTGTGTGTGTGTGTAGAGCACAGAATTTTATTGTGGTTTTTATCAGCCCCTCATAAAATAGTCCACGATTTCTTCCTTCCGGTTCTGTCCATTTTCCATCAATCTTAATATCACAACCGTATTTCGATATGAATCACATTCATTATCATTAAGTGATGGCATACAAAAGCAACTTGGGAGAAAATATACAAGATCAAAATCTGCTACAGCTTTGGTGCCCAGAATTCTGGTGGTAAGCCTGCTATTAAACGTTTTAATGGGAGTGACGCTGACACTCTGGGCTGCTGTGATTTCACTTCCCTCATATACCTAAAATTATTGAACGCACCCCCTCTCTTGCAAGGTCCTCAAAATGACGTAAGAAATGGCGCAAAACTGTGGCATTTTTACTCTCAGAGTTTCACGTCATCATCTTGTTTGACTGTTAGATTTCAAGCAATGTTTTTTACAAGCAACATTCAGGTCCATGTTAATTTTTTATCTTGGTAAACAACTTCACGTGATTAATTAGTTATCGTATGAAAGTGAAAGCTAAATATATCCGCACGGCTGTCATGCTATTGTACACATTACAACACACTACTTTAACAAAAGGTGCATTCTTTCTGATATCCATTAGATATAAATTCAGGAGCGTGTGCCAACTGGCGCTAGTGTCGCTTCCGTGTCATTATTTCACGCTTCCGTCACGTTGTTACTGCTGATTATAGGAAATTACCACGGTGCTTCGTTGAGATGGCATCCGTTGGCATATAGTTTAGACGGGGCTCCGCGATAATTATTTAATTTTTTTCAGAAATTGAAATGGGAGTTATTCAGATACACATTGAGGCCTAAAAGTCGCCGTACAATTGTACAGTGGAGATCATTGATTTTAGACACACACATATAACATGATGTGAATAAACTACTTTTTTTCCCCTTCTTTAGATGTCATAATTAGGAGCTTCATGATTAATACTCCTCACCAAATATTATCCGGCCTATCAAATCAAGGGATATGAAATAAACTGAGCAAGTGGCACGTGTGGAGGACGTGAGAGGTGCATGTCGGGTTTTGGTGGGGAAATCCGAAGGAAGGAAACCACTTGGAAGACCTACGAGTGGATGGGGATAATACTAAAGTGGATATTCAAGAAGTAGAATGGGGACATGGACTGAAATGACCTGGTTCAGGGCAGAGACGGGTGGCGGCCTGTTCGGAATGTGGAAATGAAACTCAGGTTTAAAAGATACGAAGATTTTCTTAGCCAACTGAGGACCTATTACCTTTTCAAGAGGGAGCGTGTTTCGTAGCGTTAGTTTGTCAATAGACATATAGACCGAAATTGTCCATTTGTGATATTAAAAATAGAGAATCATCAGTGTGTGACGAATTAAACCGATCTCTTTACAGTACACTTAAACATGCTGAACACTTTTGTCTGAGGTTTATTCACTGAGATCTGTAGAGTACATAATTGTAATTACATTCTTGAATAACGTCGCTCTTTTACCCACCCGTTAGTCCGTGTCATCTTACGCTCTAACATCCCCACGGACCGGCAGGCAAATTTGTCCTGCTTATTTACTGGAGAGAGGTTCAGAGATGAGGCTAAATTTGCGAAAATTCATCGTACGAAATCCCCAAGGGGGAAGTAAAGGACGCAGTGGATTAATGTGTCATACATTAGAGTGCTTTACCTCGGCAAGTCACCTATCTCAGGACGCCACGTTTAGTCCCAATCAAGCACCTCATTAACTTCAGTGGCTGCGTATGCCTGTAGAACCCCCACTGCAGTGAAGTTCAGCGGAATGTGATACTTGTTAGCTGATGATCTTTCCGCAAATTAATAAATATTTTCCGTATAACGTTTGTATTTTTAACAAGGATAAATATAATCTCGTCTCAAAGCTAAATTAAATGCAATTCACACGATATTATAAAAACTTGGAGATTATGAATTCAGATTGTTGTATTTTATGAAATCTAAAATTCGCCATAAAAGTTAATCAAAAATAAGCTAAGAAGACGCCTCAAACTGAACAGGTTCATGTGACCACACGTTTACGCCTAGCCCGTGATGTGAGCTAAGTCGGATCGGTACATACATCGCATGGCTTTCACTTAAGACAGCATACTTACCTCTTTGCTTTCGTCCACTGCAGAAACTCGGTTAATGAACAGTGATATGAACACGTCTGTTCTTTTTCCTACAAATTTTCCTGCAAAAGATAAAAAGAAAAGAAGTCAGTTGATATTAGAAATGTTATCCTGGCGGGTGTAATAGGGTAGAAGAGGCTACTGCCTATTGTTTTTCAATTTCAGTTTATTGATTTTTATGAGGTTACTGACTTAAAGGCTGTTTTCCTTCAAATATTATGAAATTAGATGAAATAGAAGATATATTCTAATCTTTTTCTCTTGTCTTTATAAAGGTAAAGGTAAAGTTTCCCGTTACCCCGCCCGGTGTGGCTCAGAGGGTGGGTAGAGGTATAGCTCTACTCTTCCATGACCGCAGCACTAGAAGGGGGTGAGTGGTCAGCATCACGCCCCGGCCGCACTTTACCCCCAGGAAAGACCATGTACCCATTTTTCAGGAGGCTGGGTGGGCCCCAGGGCCGGTCTGGACGGGCGGAAATTCTCGTCCCCACCGGGATTCGGTCCCGGACCGTCCAGCCCGTAGCTCAGTCGCTATACCGACTGAGCTACCCGGCCCCCTCTCGTGTCTTTATACTATAGAAAAACCAAGTATACTCTTCTTCATTTTCTGGGTAGACGCACAAAAACAATTAACACACATGTATATATGTGTATGAGCTTTAAAAACTTTGTAGACTGCAATTTGATAGAAGGCCCAGTGTTAACAAAGGCCCTGCTGGGGCTCAGGTGGTTAGTCGTTGTTATCTGACCGTGAAGACACTTTAGTATTAGTGTGCTGAATAAAAAGAAGCAAGGAAAGTGGATAGCGAGTGGAAAAGTCACAGTCCAAGTGCACCACGGAACACAGTGCAAGTAAGAAATTAGAACATTGTAATGAACGTCACAGGTCCGGGAGACGTTAAGTGACAGCTCATTATTTACTCCCTTAATGTGGGCAGTAAATATTCACACAATTTGCAATGGAGTTTTGCTAAAAAAATTAGTATCAAAATTTAGTAAGTCCTTAACCCAAAGCAGAGTGGCCACTACATGCACCACTTGCATTAATATTAGATAAATCTGCGATTTGTGCACGCAGGGTGTTGGGGTGTTTCTAATGTTTTTGAAGTGAGACGGGATTACCGTCTTGCTCTTTGTTACTGAGACCCATTCTGCTGAACACGAAGCATAAATTGGCTTTTCTGTGTTATCTGAACTACTTTCGTGCTTCAAAATGTTGAAGAATTAAATCTGAGACAGTATTAGCAAATGAATTAATTTTTGTAAGGTATGCAAAACCAGTCCAGTTTTGGTTGAAATTAACAGTAATTTGTGGCGGCTGCCAAACTTAACCCTGTGTTATTTCTATAGTAAAGCCAACAGGATGCACCAATGTATCAAATTTATTTTATTTTGGAATGACACTCTACGTATTTCGGACGGTCTTTCCGTCCATCATCATGCGTTCAAGACTGTACCTACAGCAACAGGCATTTGTCAAACAGATACTGCTGTCTGCTTGCTAGCGGGTACCCGCAGTACAGCAGTATCTGTTTGACAAATGCCTGTTGCTGTATGTACAGTCTTGAACGCCTGATGACGGACGGAAAGACCGTCCGAAATACGTAGATTGTCATTCCAAAATAAAACACATTTGACACATTGGTGCATCTTGTTGGTTTTATTATAGAAATAATATTACGATGCACGGCCCTATGAACGTCAAAATTAAGTCTGTGATTAACATCCATACTTTCTCTTAATCCCTGGTTTTCAAGAACCCAGCAATCGTATATGCGCGACGCGTGATGTTTCTTGCGGATTGGTGGTTTTTTTGACATGTCCTTCAAAGCGTCACTTTCATTTACAATGTGTGAGTAACCAAAGGATCCTCGACACGCCTAGGTGTATTTCAGGCTTGTGAAATGAACAGAAGGCAAAGAAAGCAAAGCCGTGAAAGGGGAAAGTTGGGTTCTGCTTCTCACTTCATCAGTAAAGCTGGCTAGTGTTCCACAGCCTCTCACGTCGTTCCATTCTTTGCTCCTTAACATATTGACTTGTATGGCCAAACTTGTACAAAGCAGGGCGCATTCTCACTGAATCATTTACATTTTTCGACCAATGTATTATTAAAGATTTATACGCTATTGCTAAAAATAAAACGTTTGTACCTTCAGGTCTTCGTGACAAGCAGATATTGCCCGGACGGCAAACGTAGCATGACACATGCGTGATCACGTTACAGTCACGTGCTTGGTGTTTAATAAACACAACCTTGCAGTACCCAAGAGTGAATTTCTGCACGGTCACGGCATCACGCATCAGGTTTCATGCATTCACGGATGTGTAGTTCTTGAAAATCAAGGCTTTAAACAGTATTGTGAATTTGAACACAGGCACCTGCCTTGCTACAGTTGCTACAGTTCACAGGAAGCTCCAATTTTTTATGGCGACATGCAAACATCGTTAATCTGTTATGTTAAATGTGAGCTGCATGAGACTTGGCATTTGTGTTGAGCAGATGGGGACGGCGGTGGCACAGTGGTTAAGGTGCTGTGCTACAAATCGGAAGGTCGCTGGTTCGATTCCATAATTATTCCGATCGCACTATTGTCCTGGGGTCGACTCAGCCTCTAACAGAAATGAGTACCAGGAGCATTCCTGGGAGTAAAGGTGGCCGGTGGGTAAGGCTGATAACCTACCACCATCCTGTGCCGTTGTCATGTAATCTGGGAACCTTAACTTCCTGGAATCCTCTGGGCCACTCCATGCCTGTAACGGGACTGCTTTACCTTATTGAACAGATAAAGAACAACATAATATGATCCAGAAAGGTTTTGAAAAGAGATGAATCTGATTATCAAACTTAACCAAAATTCTGTCAGTACTTTGAGAGGTGACCCTTATATCCAGACAGAAATCATTTCTTCATTACTTCTTAATTTATTTTATTCGCTTTTTGCAAGGCATGCATGAAGCAACTCGCTCGTAGGTCTTCAAGTTAACACCGCTAAGGGAAAATCTAACGTTGGAATTTTCCTACACAGTCAAATAGTTGGCAGGCTGATAAGCGTAATTAAATTTCTCACCAGCTTCTCGCTGTAGACGGAAGCATCTAAAAGAGACTGTGTGTTATTAGCTATGTGCAAGCTCATATTTAGTAACATTTATCCCAGCTCATAGGAACCACGCCAAGATGTGCACAAAGGGCACAGCTGCTCAGCTGAAAGGCACACAATATCAGACTGCATTATGGCTAGTTACACGCTCAAGCCTCCTTTCCACACAGGCAAAATCTCCAATTTCCATTGTATAGGAGGCGGTTTGGGACTGTTCATACATAGCTGAAATAGGTTCCCAACTTCCATTCTTTGAGTCATCCTAATATAAGATAAGAAACACTTCCTTGCATTCAAAATCGTATATTTAAGTTTCCATAAATAATGTATACATTCCTTTACAATTATAGATCTTAGAGAGTTTGATAGTTATCTCATCAATCTTCTCTCCTTACTTCTTTATCGCACATATCTTGATGTAACACGCGCCCCGGTTTGCTTGTTAACAATTTATCTTTCGAGGAAGTTCAAGTTTACTTCATATCTGACTTCCAAGTCGAGTTGTGGTTCCGACATAAGATAAATTACCAGACTGTGTAACTTATGTATAAAAAAGGGGAGTTGTGTCATTATCATTACGGTCAGTATTTCATCTCGGTCCCTTGATATAGGGTCGTAGAACTGGAACAATGAGTAGGATACATTTGTGGTCGGTGAAAACTTGCTCCATCGGAAAGCTTGACAGTGACAGCATTAGATTTAACTCTTTTGACGTCAGAGACTGTTTAGGCCTATTTTTGTGGTTCGTGTTCAAAATCTAGAAAGAGATGAGCAGCGATTCTGTCATATAAATGGGGTAAACTGATATTAAGTTTTTCGTCTACTTCGAAATTTATCAGACCTTTTTAATTTATGATTATTGACGAAGTTATTAGAGTAATGTTTATTAAATTACCACTTTCTTTTAAACGTGGCTGAAAGCAGTTAATTTTGAAGTGAGAAAACTGAAACACACCTAATTACACAAAAAATAATATATAACTTAATTTTCCCATACCTGATTTATGGCAACCTGTTTCTGACATTTTAGATCAAGTGATAGAATATTACAAATTTCTCCACCCTTCCTTTAAATCTTTTTCATTAGCCCTCTGAAATTATCGTCATTTCTTTACTTCTTCAACATGCTGTGAGCGTCGTTAAGCGGCCTTTTGCGAAACGTTTCTTGCTCTGAATGACGGCAGGTTCTCCTTCGTTTGTCGTTTCTGTCATCGTGTCCTAGTTAATCTTGATTTTGAGATTTACCAGGTTGAATTGGTTGTGCTTAATTACATATTGGTTCATCCTTACTCTGAGGATTAGTGTAACTCCGAGTGAGTCTTTCTCCATTAAGAGAATTATTATAATTATAATCATTTTCTTAATAATTTTATCGTGTTCACTTTTGGAATTAATTTGTCTCCAGTTGAATATATCTGTTATTATTAATTATTTAAATTATTTATTGACACATTCTAAATATTTTCAACACTTTGTAGCACTTATGCATTACACAGAGAAGGGATTTCATAACAGTTATTACACTTGCCAACAAGAGTTCATTTAAATTGAATAAAAGGGTTTTGAATTCTATTATATATATATATAACACCAATTTTCAGTCGCTTACAAAATGCTTTCAGCTTGTTACCATCACTAATTGACATATCAGTGAAGCTTAATTACTCAACTTTCTGAAAAACAATGTTCTATTAATTATAGCTGGTCGATATACAATCAGTTTTTTACAAAGAAAGTAGCTCTGTAGAGCGGACGGCGTCAGTGGATGTAGTAATTGATGTCGTCCGCTCTACGGCTCGCAGTCCTATGTTGTTAATGTGCTGTTCGCGGGACTGGTTACTTGTGAGCGCGCGGCGTCGTTGGCTGCTACGCGAGAGGTTGAAGGCTCCTCGTTAATCTGAACACGCTGTTGTGCCTTGTAGCGACACCCCTAACCTTAACACCGCTGTGACATCATTCAGAAACAAATCTCTGTCGTATCTATGGAACCAGGTGAACGAATTCTCACGAGGCAAAGGTATTATACAAACGAGACATTTACAAAATTATAAGTAAGGCATGTGTTAAGAGGGCTTAACTGCATTGAATGAATCAATGAATCAAACACAACCTATCTGTGATGAAAACAAATCCTTTAATGACTGATGCTTGAGTAAATAGTATATAAAATAGAGGTTGGCCGGATAGCTCAGTCGGTATAGCGACTGAGCTAGTGGCTGGACGGGCCGGGATCGAATCCCAGTGGGGACGAGATTTTCCGCCTGTCCAGACCGAACCTGGGGTCCACCCAGCCTCCTGTAAAATGGGTACCGAGTGTTTCCCGGAGGCAAAGTGCTGCCGGTGCGTGCTGCTGACCACTCACCCCCTTCTACAGCCGCGGTCATGGAAGAGTAGAGCTATACCTCTACCCACCCTCTGGGCCACACCGGGCCTGTAACGGGATCACTTTACCTTTACCTTTTATATAAAATAGAGGTCCTATAGCACAGAGAAGGCAATAAGACTTAAACGTAAATCCAAATCTGTAGTTGTTAGGGAAAACATCGATGCTTAATGTAGGAACTATAAGAATCATTTTGACACCCACAATCCCAACTTACACTTCCTTAAATGATGCATGCAGTAAGTTGTAGGCTGCCTAGCATTGTGAGCTGTCTTATTTTACAACAACTACATATTTAAGTACAAAAATTGTACATCCACCAGCTGTAAGGTGCGGATGTGCACATCGGTTTATCACTCTTCAGAATGAAGCAAAAATGTAGTAATGTGTTTGAAATGAATTGCCGAGGGGAATATTATTTGCTGTAAGGAAACAGTACATGATGATGTGGATTGCATTCATGTGGCGGACTGCTGGGTGCGAGTTACGTATTCATTTAAGTATGCAATAGACTTAATCTTACTAACATTATTTCAGTTTCACAGTTGTTTCTTCACAATTTCATGACGCATTTTAAATCGATTTCTCGTGTTACGGTCTCGTTGCTGCGTAATCCAATATCAAAATCGCTTTTTTTTTTACTTTTCTTGAGGATACATCAGACTGCGAAGGAAGGTTATGACCTAATTCTTTGCTTCAAAATTGTCACGTAATATGCGATATTTACGTGCCTGTGATTATATCATCAACATAGAATCTAGAAAGAATTGTTATTAACAATGTAAAATGTGGTCTGTTTTGTTATAAGGACAAGTGATAGTTCCTTCACTCTTCGGTTGAAGGTTTGGTACAGAGGTATAGAAGGAAACCCTTTAGTGTTACTTAACGTAATGCTTGGATGGATGTGTCATATTGTGTGGTGAACGCTACAGTAAGTGGAACTGTGACTCGGCTTCTCAGATCCGCAAAAAGAATGTCCTAAACTCGACAACACAATGTCAGCTGTAACCATGCTTATGTGGAAAGGGCCGTCTATAGGCTGGGCTGACTGGTTATTCATGCTTAGGTGGGAAAACGAAAAGGACTTAAGCATCATCAGGGGGGGGGGGAGGAGTATCGTCCACTTCTACTGTTCCAAATACATATTAAAGAAATAATGGTTATGCACACACCAAATCAGCAGACTCTTTCTTTCAGGTGGAAGTTTTTCCAAAGCCTTGCGCAGATATTTTCAGAATAAACAAATTAAGAAAAATGAGATAATCTAGACATGTAACACGCATGCAATCGATTCATTTGAAATATTCAGAATATGCTTAAAAACTGACTGGCTGGGCGTGGTCCCAACGATTCATAATGAAGGGACATCAACAATGCGGTGCGGACTAACTGAATCTAGTTTTAATGGGAACGACTCGCAGTTGCGGCTCTATATTTACTTGAAGGACATGCCTGTTGTTTGGCGTGGCACGCTTTCTGTGTCTGAAGTCGATTTTTACGTTGCGTCAGTGGCACAGACAGAATCACTAGACAAGCTTCAACAGATTTTGGAGGCAAATAACGATCGTTGTTTTTAAATGATCTTTTGCAAAAATAATTTATTCTGTTTACTTCCTTACGTGGCAGCTGAATTACACATTTAGTGTGCGGGCACTCCTAGTCAGACCATACCACACAATACCAGTTACATTTGGCGCACAGAACTGCAATCAACGCCAGTCAAAATGACTCAATACATGCAGCCACAAAAGAACAGCCTGGCGTCGCGTTTTGCGGGCATGGACGTTTTCAGAGCGGATGTATGACCATTCATCTCTATCTAGTGCTAATGCTAACGTTGCGCGTAACTTCTGCTGCATATGGCCACTCACCTGAATCTAGTGCAGATGCTAACACCTTTTGCAACCCCTGCTGTATATAACCACTCACCTGATCTAGTGCTGACGCTAACACTTTGTGCAACACCTACTGTTTATGACCACCCACCTGCATTTATTGCGGATGCAAACATTTTGTGTAACTTATGCCGTATATGCCTACTCACCCTCATCTAGTGCTGACACTAACATTTTGTGCAACACCCGCTGTGTATGGCCACTAAACTCTATCTAATGTTGATCATAACACTTAATGCAACTGTTACTGTGAAACTGAAAATTTGTTCCCTAAATGCTGCATTTCTTTTTGAATCAGTGGCAATTTACAATCCAGTAACTGAGTAATCGTAAGAGTAACGAAATGTGAGAGACTTGAAGTACTAATACGCTTACAGCGGGCAGAAGATGAGTGAATAAAACGTTTTTGAAGCAGGAGCAATTTATGGTAGAGCGCAAGGCCGTGTTGTACATGCGAATTAAGTGAATTATTTGTAAATCTGATGTTTGTGTGTCCGTGCATCTCTGACACAATAGTATAAACAACCAAACAGATTCAAAAGTAACAATTTATTAGTAATTTCAATCAGCTCAACATGTTTCTGGCGATAATTTCGCCCATCCTCAGGAACACTAGACTGTGTTTACAGCTTGTGGTATAATGCACTGAAGAATTTGCCTGCTGGTGACCTTGTCACCAGCAGGCAAATTCTTCAGTGCATATCCAGAGGTGTTTGTTAAGTTCATTTTTCCTTAGTTCTTATAGCCTGTAGAGATTCCGTGACAGTATCTGAAGACACGTACTCGTCCGTATCATTCTCGAGGTGACGCGAAAATAAGGGGATGTATTTAAAGCAGGACTGTTAACGAAACAGAGCTTTGGTGCGATAAACGTACCTGCTAGTATTTATTAAGCTCTGTCATTTGTGTCGCACTGCGTAGGTCTGAAATCCAACTTTAAGGACCTGTTATTGCTTGCCGAAGCCACTACAGCATTGTATAATGGGCATACGTAAATTCGACATCATCTTATATCAGAAGTAAAAGCTGTCGGATTAAAATATGTTCTCCTAAGAATTCAGAGATCACTGGAGAAGTTGTGCCTGTCTTCTTTAAACCTGGTTATCCTCAGCCATTAATGTATATTTTTATGACGTTCTGGTAGAAATTCGGAAAAAATATGCATTCAAATTAAGTAGGCATTGAAGAAACTTCTTTTAAATCTTTCACTTCATAAGATGGAAGATGTGAATTAATTATGATAAAAAGGAACTTGTTTTAACAGCCGCGTGAATTACCATAATCCATTTAGCAAAGTTGTTGCTATATATCGTTATATGTTTACCAGTTCCTAAAGAATTGAACGTGATTTGACAACTTTTTAAAGAAGCTCTTTTCAACTGCACAGTTTGTTAAATTTCGAATGGTATTGAAGAATTGTGAAGGTTGAGTAGAACACATTATTCATTACACGATCATGTCTTGTGGAAATTCCCTGACAACATGGAATTACAGATAGTTAAATGTGACCGGCAACACGTTTAAGATTCTAAAAATTCTAAAGGATTTTTCCCTACACCAGACGCTCCATTCCATATTTAGGCTGAGCACTTCCGGAGTTTGCAGCATTAGACCTTCTCCTGTAAATTCCCGAATAGGACACCAGTACTGGGAATTTAAACAGGTTTGTCAGAAATATTTTTTGGCGGGAGAAACTGAGGGATAGAGACCACTTGGAAGACCCACATGTAACTGGAAGGATAATATTGAAATAAATCTTAGAGAAATAAGATGACGTGGTATAGATTCAATTTGGCTCAATACAAGGACAATTGGCTGGCACTTGTGAAAACGGCAGTGAAATCGTCGTGTTAGTAAATTGTGGGGAATTCCATGACTAACTGAGAAAGAGTGATCTTAACAAAGACATAACTACTTCACGGTGTTACTTATTTAGTGAGGATTCCTGTCATCTGCAGTGAGATGTGTTTCAGTTCACGCTCCACCTTGTATTTTGCCTTTACCAGTTCCGTCGCATGTTCATAAAATATCAAATTCTACTCAATTTTAAGAATGCAAATTTTTATGTAAGATTTTCTGTATTCAAATACATTTTTTGACTGTAAACTCCGAAGAGTTACCGGGTTTTATTTGTTCTTCTCCACACAGTAACACTGATAAAGAGTGTAGCGCGAACTTTAAATTGCAGACGATTCTTTTTAACATATTACAGTAGTCCATAAAGAATATGGTTGCCAGAATCTTAGAATATGTTTACGTAATCTTTTTTATTTACTAAAATCCACTAGTTAACGACTAGAAACTGTTTCTTTTCACATATGAACATCCTACATTTTATATGTACACGTGAGTTCTGTCTTACTTATTGGCGAGATGTAGTATATAAAGCGCCGTGCATTGGCGGCAACTTCTCCGACATTATATTATTGCATGTAGCCTAATTAAGCCACATCAGGTGCACACTGCCACATGGACATTCTTTTCTACATTCTTTGTAAGAATCCTTCCGATTGATTATAGTGAACACGTGATGGGGAGAAAAATTTAATGTATTTAATAAACCAATCTATGTTTTTATACATATGCTTTAATGATGTTCAGTAATTCTCTGAGGATGATTAAGACGGATCGAAATATGTCAGATTTGTGACAAACTCTGAGTAAAATATAATTTTAATATCAGTGCATTTGTTCGTTTTATGTGCAAATTGTCTGTTAATGCACATGAATAACATTAAGATGGGAGAGCTTTAGTTCAGGAGGTCTCGGGTTTCAGGCTTTGAAATCCATTGCTGATATTCCTGTCATGTCTAACAGACGAGATGGTGGGTAGTAAAAGATCCGGACGTCATTTGAAACACATTTTCATCCTCTATGCTAGCCATGTCGTTATTTTTACTGTCGTCCTATCGCTGGGGGCAAAACTGGAATCCCACCAAAAGTACAGCCACCTAGAAATATTGATTTCTTCAGTCAGACAGGGACAGCTTCAGCCAGGATGATCAAAAGCAAGTGAGGGCTGAAAATCAGAAGAAAAATATACAAACACAGAGACGAAGCTAATGCATATTTTCTTCATATTCTAATGTTTGTGACATTTCAATTTCATTTTTAATTTTATCTACGAGCCGGGTGTTTATTTCGGTGCCTTACTGTGACCGATGTACAACAGAGGTGATGAGTCTGAGGATACTGGTCTCCCGGGACGTGATGCTGTGTCGTTGGTTGAGTGCATTCCGACGTTTCGTCGAGAATTCAGAACTGCTCTTCGAATGACAAAGCATCACTTCCCGAAAGCCCTGAATCTCCACTATACTGCTGGGAGATCCTCAAATATCGCATGAGAGAGTTGATTTGAATATTTCCATTGTTCAACTTTTTTGGACTCACTGGGTAGAATGTCGCTGAGGATAGCTAGACGTTAGGTTTTTCAGTTTCGTCTTGAGGACTATGGACTTCTAAAATGTGATGTCGTGTAGTTTGGTATATCTGTATCAATGTTCCAGAGGAAACTGCTACTTCCAGAAGAAGGCAACAAGGTACCTCAAAACTGTATGTTTCTGTGTTTGTCGTTGCGCCGTGCATTTTGAAATCTGCATAGTTCACTCACCAACAAATGCACTATTTATTAACTTGTTTAAAAGTTTTAAATTTACACTAAAATACACAATAGTATCGCTCTTACATGTTTCGGTCTTTAATTACCATCATCAGGGAACTTTATCTGTACGTAACTAAAGTTATATTTATGTTAAAACACTTGGTAAAACTACGTCGTTTTATACATAAATACATATATATATATATATATATTAGGTGAAGTGGCAAGTACCACATCACCTAATAAATGTATATGTATATAAAACGACGTAATTTTACCGAGTGTTTTAACATAAATATAACTTTAGTTACGTACAGATAAAGCTCCCTGATGGTCGTCATTAAAGACCGAAACATGTAGGAGCGATATTATTGCGTATTTTAATGTAAATTTAAAACTTTTAACGAAGTTAATAAACAGTGCATTTGTTGGTGTTTTTTTTCTGTTTACGGAACTGCAGGTCTTGACAACCCACAAGACTTTGGTTTCGTATTCACCGCCACGAGAATCGCAAATAACTTGTCGTAAGTTGAAATTGTGACAGTAAGCTGACGGTTGTATTGTTAACATCCGAAATTCTGTAGATGTGATGTGTATATGTATATGTATATGTAGATGTGATGTGTATATGTATATGTATAAGTATATGTATATGTATATGTATAACACGCGAGTGCAATAAGCTAAAGTCTTCGTATAAACAAACGACAAAGACGAAAGAGCCCGCAGTTGCCAACATCACTAATGGCGTAATCAAATCAGCAGACAACATTTTCCATATTGTACTCTCATGTCAGAAAGTGTAAACGGTACGTCAGTGCTGTTTGTAATGGATGTTTCGGAATTCTCTTGAACATGACTGTATCAAGGGCCAGTAACTGAGTAGGCTTGTGTCGCGATGACACTGTCATCGGGATGTACCAGCCTCTAAACTCGAACACGCTGCTGGCTATCATGACTGGTTTTCTTTATTTTCTCCAGACTCTTCATGTGTATACCGAAACCATAAGTGTACAGGAATCACGACCCTAAAACGCCTCACATAATTAATATTTCCTAATCCTTTTTACTTATCTCAGACATCCTATAAGCCATGGAACTGGAAATTGTCCCCGAATTAAAGAAAGAGCATGGAAGTACAGAAACAGCTGAAGGAACGACTGCCTGATTAACACATGTACAAAATGAAATAAAAGGTCGGTTAGTCTTCCAGCGTAATTGGATTTGATGGAAGCGCCGATGTTGCCACATGTTTCATACGCTCAGGTCATGTATCAATAGGCTTTATGTGACACATTCGCTCACCATTGCATCTCTTATGGACATACTTATGGCACACTATTAGTATATCAGTTATATTGAAAATGAAACGTACAATTCGTAGACATGAACACAGAAATTCTTGGTACGTAATATGACAGGATAGCTAGTCGATGTAGCGACTCACTATGGGATAGACGGTTCAGGGGTCGAATCCCGGAGAGGGAGATGAAGTTGCTATTCCCTATACCCGCCCAGATCTACCCTGTGGTCTACCCAAGCTCCTGTGATATGGGTACCGGGCCTTGCCAAAAGGTAATCGGCCGGAGGTGGCGTTGACCACCCACCACTCTCTAGTACAGAAGTTAAAAAAGAGTGCAGCTATAATCTACCCCCCCCCCTTGCCTTCATCGCACTTTACGGCCTGACGTCTACGGTGTACCTAAAACCCCGACAAGCAGAAGTTGTTTATTATGAGCATTCTAGACCTAGCAGTGTGGCCTTCGACAAAATTTATTGTTGTAGACGTTTTGTCTACGACTTTAAATTTGTTTCCTTACACGACAAGCGTTAGGAATTTGGTAGCGCAATTGGTTGAGGCACTGTGATACAAGCCAGAAGGTCGCAGGTTCGATTCCCGATGTTGTCATTGTAATTTTGCTTTGACATAACCCTCTCGGCCGTATTATGACCCTATAGTCTACTTAGACTAACAGAAATGAGTAACAGGAATATTTCCTGGGGGTAAAGGCAGCCGATGCGTAGGGCTAACAACCTTACTACCTTCATGGACCGATTGTATTGAAATCTGAGAGTCTCGACCTCCGGGAACCCTGTCCAGGCCTATGCAGGGATTGTTATACCTCTTTACACAAAGTGCGTACGGACAGAGCGCAACGTAGGGCAGCTGTCAGTTTTTTCATTCCTCAGCGTAAATTCGTTTTTGTGGTGGCGTTTGTTGCACAGTACGTCCGTTTGTGATGGCGACTTATACGAGGGATAACCTGGTATGGGACAAAAACTTTCCTCTTAAAAATGTGAAATACTCCAGTTTAGGTAGAGAAGCATTTTGTTAATCTCCCACTGCTCCGGCACTTGTATATACTTGTGTTTTGTAATACATGCGGAATACAGCAGCCTGCATGTTCATCGATTAATGAACAAAAGAGTGAAGTGCCGCTGGTACGTCCACTTCCAAACCGCTTCCAGTGAGGTGGATTGTGTCAGGGCGCTTGGTATTTGTCAATTCGAAGTAATTTAGCCTCACTCCAATGTCATTATCTGTCGAAACGCTACAAAACTATGGCAGGGATTAGGTAGGAAATACATATAATGGGCGTATTATTTATGTAATGTGCCATTTAAATTGCACTCCAAATTGTAATCCATGTAACGATTTTTATGATTGTCTCTAAAATACCGCATCTTTAGTAATATTCTGCATAAGAATGAAGAAACTGAGACAGAAATTACAGTTGTTAGGGGCTGCATATGAGGACACAGTCCAGTCTTGGATATGTTATGGACTGTGGAAATTATGTATTTAAAATAGTTTAATGCAAACAGTATGTCTTCCGATTTATTATTTTCTGCACAATCACAGCGGTAAGTGCAACACACCAATAATACAAAGTGTTAATTATATTATTTGTGTCTCCGTAAAATGATTATACTTCTTGGTAAGAAAATCTTTTGAATTGCCACTGATATGAAGCAGTTTGGGCGGAACTATTTCAGACTGGACGTTAAAACTGTCTGAGATATACTTAATTGCATTATATTTTCACGACGTTCAACAAATTAAATAAGCGAAGTTGAAATTCTAGAACGTATATTTAGCGAGCTGTAACGTATATCTAAAATTTGGTTACGTCCTTATTTTAAGTCAGGCCTAGTGCTTTGAGATATTTCTTATAAGTCAAGTAATTCCTGCACTGATCGTGTAAGAGTGTTAACCAAAATATCTTAACAACTCCTTCCTCTTTTGCAATATTCGGCAGCACCACTTAAAGTATAAAGACTGGGCGAAGACAAGAAATGCCTGCGATTCTCGGATTATCTTGTTGTTAGTGTAATGCAAATGTAAAGTGTAATATCATGTTCCCATAAAGCGGGGTCCTCATTTAGAAACTGATAAATTTTTCAGCTTATCGTGAAAATCCTCGCTTCTTTCAGAAACTGAAAGTTTATTACTTTGTCACAAAAGAGCAACACTTGCCCTTACCTTGTTGCAGATCATTTTGGTCCGCACTTTCTATGCTTTGGTCTGCCAAGTGCTGTCTTACTTATCGGTTTTTTTAATTAAAATTTTAAATGTTTCATGGATTAGTGCCGATAACATACCGTCTGATTAGATAAACCTAATAATGCGTAGGGTGTCCAAAAATTTACTGAACCCAAAAATGTCTCTCATATTAGCAGGAATTTTCCGCTTTAAATGTGCTGGCACTGGCATGAGGAAGTGGCATGCCTTGTTTCTAGTTCAGTTTCTCCAAATTCACAGAGGTACAGTTTTCTAAATTCTGTCAGTAATAAAGAAATTAAACCGGATATTTGTGCACATTTATCTAAACGTTTAGCTGAGATTTAGGACACCCTGCGCAGTCAGATATTTGGTGATGTGTACCGGCCATGATTCTTGTCTTTGCGCAGTTTTTCTGTAAACACATGTTTTTCTTGTTAAATTTATAAGCCAACAGTAAAAGTCTAAGAAGAATTGTTTATGTAATATTTCGTTATTCTCTACTTTATGCCATTATATTTCACAATGGCGTGTTTTGAAGTTAATGTTTCAATCATACAAATGGTACACAAGTTTTTGCTCTGCAAGAAGCGAATTCTTTATTTTACTGGACACATTTCTTAATTAAAGGTGCACAAACTTTAGCGCCGTATTTTTTAAATTGTGTATACCAGTACATTTCTAAAAATTAATGTGTGTTTTTATGTATTGTTGACCGTGCCTCTCGATATAATCGTGTAAAGAAAAACCAATTTGATGCGCAACTTATTCTTAGTATATTTCGTTAACCTCTACATGTTTCGGGCGTATCTAGGCCCATCATCAGGAGGTAAATCGTATGTGTACCACAGTTGGTACTTACAATTCTTTTTAGATGACTGTCTGTTGTGCTGGTTGGATTGGAACCAATCCAACCAGCACAACAAGACAATCATTTAAAAAGAATAATAAGTACCAACTGTTGTATACATACGGTTGTACCTCCTGATGATGGGCCTAGATACGCCCGAAACATGCAGAGGTTGACGAAATGTACTGAGAATAAGTTGTGCATCAAGTTGGTTTTTCTTTACACAAGTAATGTGTGTTATTGGTAAGAATGAAAGACAGCGACATTTTGTGTACGATGTCACATTTTATTATTTCTCACTGAATTTGTTTTAAACACTCATGTTTTTTGCTCGTTTGTGACACAAATGTATTGGATTTACAATGAAATTTTCATTCTATTGCAGTATGTAGAAAATGATATGTACATGGATACTTATTCAAATGCTACTCAATGTCCACTTCTCGGAATTTTGACACCAACATTTTTTCAGATGCAGGATTTCGGATTTCAGAATATATTAAGTTTCAGTGTATTGATGGGCTTTATGTGCATCAGTAAATTAATTATTAAAAGCTTGTATGCCATTATTGTGAAGGGCAATTAGAACGGCCTCCAAGCAACAGGGAACAAGCTACATACACGTAATAAATCTCACAATAACAGCATAGGTAACTTAGGAAGTAATAAATGCACTAAAGTAAGAAACGGGAAGAAATAAGATGACATAAAGAAAGGAAAAATGGAATATCTGGACAGATGGATGGGGGAGAGAAGAGAAATAAATGTCTGGTGGCTAAGTTTTGGGTCAATGTTTCACAGGCTCTGCTGCATAATGATCTGAAGCTATTAATAGCTACACGCCATATATACACCATTTCAGGTGGCCGTACGGTAGTTCAGTATTGATTACGAATGGGGAGTGTTGTGTGACGATGAAGCATTCATTAAGGTTCACCCAGAGTAGTACGGAAGGCAATAAGTTTTCAAAGACAGACAATGAATGAACGTATGTGTTACAGAAGAGAAAGTTGTCAAGAGATCAGGACAAGAAAGTAGGAGGCATCAACCTACGAAAAGCAGAAGTGTCCTTAAGAGTGCATTGCAAATGAAGGCCGCAGATGTCGTGATTTTACTGCTATAGGGTAGAGAGAGAAGTGCGAGCATTTAAATTCTAAGCACTCGTATATTTGAAATTTCCTGGTCAGTGGATGAAACCTGCTTAGACACACACGTTTATATCTCCACAACTTTGCATTAAAACAGATATACCAAAGGTGCAGTTTATTATTATTATTATTATTATTATAAATTTGACAGTCTCTTATTAAAACTTTCCTTAAATATTGACAAATATCCATCACCGGCTTTAGCACTGGACGAGATGTAAGAAAGTCGGGTAAATTAGCATTTCATTTAAGATGATTTCCTGCGCTGAATGTCGAATGACCCAGCACCTGAATTACTGTACCTTTTTACACTTCTCTTATTTCTACTACAACAATTACGTATAAGGCTAGGGTAGTTATTGATTTACTTCGTTTTGAGATACCCATAACTGACAGAGGGGTTGTTTACTATAGCGATTCCAGAACACTTAGGAAGAAAATAAGGAAAATATAATCTCAAGTTATTTACGTTGAACGCTTCTGTGAAATACATTTCTTTAAACGTATTGGGTTAGGATAGGAGAAACAAATGCAAACTGAATGTGCGCTTACTCTTTTTGCGATTTAATTATTGTTTGAAAAATAACTCATTTGTTGCTCAAAGACGTGTGTCTGTCTATTTAGGACACATAACTTCTTAATTAATGACACTAGTCATTGGAGACATTTTTTAATGACAAACATATATATATATATATATGTTCTTGTCACGTGCCTTGCAATTCGTATGCTTTTTAGAAGAATCTTTCTGACATTGCTAACAAGCACTGTTTACTCAAGCAACAAGTGTGCTGCTATAACGAGGCTTTAGTTGCAAAACTAGGAGGTTACGTTTGGCTCCTCTTACTGGGTTTCTCTCGAATAGCTCAGTTTTACACTTCTCAATTTTTAGATTCCTTCTTGCAGTATCGTATGAAGATTTATACACTACGCGTATGTTGTCCATCAGATCAGTTTAGTATAGCGCTTCACACTTTTATTTGAGGGGTGCCCAGATCGAATACTAACTGTCGTCTCTCCACGTTCGTCTTGATATTTTTAATTCTCAGGGTGAATATCTTTGTAGTGTGTTCAAATGGTCCTTTATCGCCAATTTCGAATTTTTATATACCATTCATCAATATTTTCTTCTTGTACTATTCAGTGCTGTGTAACAATAGCAGTTTCAATAGAATAGATCGCTCCAAATGGGTGGGTCAGTCGCTACAGTGAGACACAGACCCTGGTAATTTCTTGTAACCCTGACCCAACTCGGTCAGTCATGCGACGTGAACCACCAGCCTTCACCTAACGTCCTACTTTGGTTCTAGCGTCAGACCCCGCTAGCCTTAGGACCGGTCGGCGATCAGTGTCTCGTGTTCTGATATTGTCACTGCCTCCTTCTTTAACCTAAGCCTAGTGTTACCCTCCCTTTGTGTTTCCTGATTTAAGAAGTGAAATTACATTAAATTCATCCCTCTGCCAGTCATGAAGGTGTAAGAGGAATTTTAGATCCAAATCTACTCATTATTTACCTCGGCACTATAGTTGCCATCTACAATCTGGACGCTCTACCCCGGCGAAAGAGCCTGCATTACCCAGTGAACAGAAAACAAGGTGGTCCCCAGAGCATCTTTCGATCTCAAATATTTGTGTACACCCATCTGCCCTGTTCGTGCTAGCGTGTCCTTCCTATCTCACATTCCTTCACTTTAAGGCCTGAGTAATATTTTCCCAAAAACACTAATTATGAAAACTCACATTACATACTTTCCTTTGTTTTCGCTTTATATACTGTCTGTCAAAAAATACCAACAGTGCTTCCTTTACACTACAATGTCATAAAATTCGACGTCAAATGTACAAAATACCATGCAGCATCGAAAGTTACGTTGCCAAATATCCGCTAAAGATAAACTTTTTCATGTAATAGGGTTTTTTTAGGCAGAGAAGACCTCTGAATTTTGCTAATACCATACGAAGTCTGCTGTGGAGCAAATGACGGCAAAGGCTACCGAAGTATGCAGATAAAATTTGTCCTAGTTTGCTACTTGTGTTAAAGTCTTGCGTTCAACTTTATGACCTACTGCTCACGCCCAGGATAATTGCATTTTCCTTCACTTTTGCATATTGGCTCTGTACTTCATTTACCAATCTACAACTTTTACGCCGCAAAGCATAAAATATTTCATCTTTTACGTTATCATCTTGCTGTAGGTTTCAGCTTCCTGATTTTTCACTTTCCACCCGAGACTTTGATTTGCATATCCAACTTGGCAACGTAACAGTACGATAAAGAAGCACGTTATGTTTATATGCATAGTAAGTAGTCGTAAATTTTCAGTTGTTCGGTCGTGCAAAAATTAAATCTGATACAAGAGTTAATAAATATTCCACTGCATTCCCTCGCAGCGGTGCCAACTTTTGTGGGTTGTTTATTAAATGTTATGAAATATGAGGTGTGAATAATTTTTCGCTTACAGTGACCAATAGGCAGTAACGTTCTCAATTATGGCAGTGTAATCTTGAGTCGTTATTGCGACGGACAATGAAGAGATCCTCACACTTATATGTCACTACCAGTCCTAAAATATTCTGTGAAAATAATCTTAGCAATTGACCAACTTAATGCACAAATTCTTGTTTTTTTAATAAGTTTATTATATTCCTCTACATGTTTCGAGCACTGTTGTGCTCATCATCAGATGGTCAAATTGTATTGTACAGCATCTGGTATCGTCACGCTCTGTAGGTGGCCGTCCGGTGCGCCTGTTCACTGAACGGCCATCTATTAAGCGTGACGATACCAGATGCTGTATACTACAATTTGACCTCCTGATGATGAGCACATAGTGCTCGAAACATGTAGAGGAATATAACAAACATTATACAATAAGAATTTGTGCATTAAGTTGGTTAATTACTAAGATCTGCTGTAAAGATTGTAAGAAACGCATGTGTCTGCTTCTTCATTCTCTTCGTGCGTATGGCGGGACATCCATTGCGCTACGATCTTCTTTTCAACATCGTTTCTCTTATTTCTATTCGTCTAAATTGAAGGAAACAATTAAAAGGCTGTTTCGGAGAAGCTAAATAGTAAATCATATTATCTAAAATATTTCAGCAATAATAACACACAAAAACGAGGTTTAACATAAAATTTAAAAAAAATAGTATTTTAGTCAGTTTCAGGACCCTTCCTTTTTGTGTTTTTTCATAAATATTAGAGAATACAGAAAGTGAAGCAACAGTATTTGCTGTTACAATAAACAATATTTAATATGGACCCCTTTTTCGTATAGGAAGAAACTGTCTGTTGTGCTACTCTATATTCAGCAAACGTCCATTTGTACACTGAGTGTGAATATTAGAGGACGTTCAATTTAAATGAGAACATCTTTGAAATCTGCACTCTTATGGTATATTACGCAACCTAGCGTGGTAATTACGTACCGACGTTTCGGGCAACCTATCTGTCCCGTCTTCAAGGGTCAAGAATTTAGGACCGATAAGCTGTTGAGAGACGTCGGTGAGGAATTACCACTCTACGCTGTGTAAGATACCAGAAAAGCACAGACCTCATGCACATCGCGGCGGAAGCCTGAATCATGTCCATTTCAGAAATATCAGTATATTTTCTTATAATAAAACCAACTAGATGCACTAATTTCTCAAATTTATTTTTGGAATAAACCTCTACATGTTTGCCTTTATACGCTATATGCGTTAAAGTTTTGGCATCTCTTTTTATTGTAGTCGGCATGAAGAATTGTTTGCAGGCTAATCATAAATTTTACACATTATGGTGAAATCATATTTCTCCGCAATCATGCCTTATATCCGAAAGTACTGAACTGGTTTGTACTGAGTGTATTTCGGAGGAAAGTCTTTATAAAATTTGTTTTAATGTTTGATTATTTTAATTGTAAAATATTTTTGTTCGACTGATTTTTGCCTATATCAGCCTACACTCGGATACCACATCACCAACAGACAATCCCGCTACATAACATCAGCACGCCTCAAGTCAGCCTACACAACACAACAAGTACTCGCTAGCTCCTGAAGATGGACGTATTAACG
>Ga0131853_10004572_pt1 | contig 24806 bp, 24 predicted proteins | sample TergutLab28metaG_FD_92764 | JGI IMG/M metagenome (GOLD analysis project Ga0131853, IMG submission 92764) | Labiotermes labralis P1 segment gut microbial communities from Petit-Saut dam, French Guiana - Lab288 P1 (version 2) (version 2) | ecosystem: Host-associated > Arthropoda: Insects >...
AGACGGTTTGCGGCAGTCGAAGACGGTAAACAGCAGAAGAACGACGCATATGTGGGATGGGGCGCATATGGTGGCGGAAGTAAACCAGACGGGGGGAGTGATTAACCGGTTTGATAGGGGGGCAGGCCAGCGAATCATCCGAAGCGAGCAGCATGGGTGGTATTTGCATAATGTTCGCGGGGATGTTGTTCAGAGGACAGATGAGCAGGGTGAGGTACTCCATAGTTATAGGTATACGGCGTTTGGGATGGAAGTGTCGCCTAGCAGCGTGCAAGGAGGCACAGGCACAGGAAACACAATAGCCCAGCCGCTGGAAGTGCCAATGTGTTCGTGTACGTCTAGTTTGACAGGTACGCTGGAGATGCTGATTTTTGAACTGGAGCTAGAGCCGGATGCGGTGCATGTTTTGGAGTTTGATTTCAGCAGTAGTGAAGCTGAGGGCAGCACAACCAACACAATAGAAGGCTATCTGCAAGTATATATAATGCCATTTGGTGAAATGCCGCATAGCAATAACCGTGAACTGGAAGAGTCACTGGCCACCAACGAGCAGAGTGCGAGGATAGAGTTTACCCCTGACAGCGAAAGAATGTGGCTGGTGATAAGGCGAGAAGGAGAAGATGCCAGTAACGTTTATTTGGGTAACGTGGTTTTCTATAGGCAGGTCGTGGTTGATGGCGGGGAAACAAGCGAATCCAACAATCCCTTCCGCTTTAATGGCATGTATTGGGATGCTCATACGCAGACTTATATGACCCAGCACAGGCAGCTAAACCCCCGCACTGGACGTTGGACACAGCCTGACCCCTTCTGGGGCATTCATAACATGCAAGGCAGCAACGCAGCCATATTACAAAGCGCGAATCTTTTCCTCTTTGTTATGCATAATCCCGTAAGATTCACAGACCCTACTGGACTATTTGCGGTACTTCCATCAGGGCTAAAGGGGCCGGGGATGTCTCCGGGGCTGTGGAACGTGATAAATTATGTGCGAACGACTAATCAAATAACAACAACAACGAATTCATCATCAACAACCTCATCATCAACTATAGCAGTCACAACGTATGCGTCAGGTATAACTGCTTCTGTGTCTATATGGAATTGGGCTGTTACTGGTAGTGGTGGTGGTATTAATGATAAGCTTCGCCTTAGAGATGGCATCGGCGGCCCAAGAAAAACTCAAAGAGTTGGCGGCGATGCAAGAGGTGGAGCAACAAATAAGCCACCTGTTACAGGACAAGCAATTCCAAGCAAGACGACTCTCATTAGTTCTGCATCAACACCAGGTAAAGGTGGGGTAACTCCCGTTGGAAGGGCTTTTCAAAAACACTCTGTTCGCCCAAATACCGCATTTACAGGAACTCAAACTGGAAATAATGTAAAAAACACGCAGCAAGGCATGGCGCATTTAGACCGAATCATGAACGACCCGAATGCTACATTTATACACGCGTATAATACTGCACATGGTAATGTATTTAAAGTGCGAATGCCTAATGGAAAAGGTGCAATGTGGACGGCAGATGGAACTCGTTTCATTATGTTCTTAGAGCCAAGTACAATTATAATGCCATAGGGGGAATTAGCGTGGATAAATGGGCAGCATACTGGGGAAATGACCCTGATGATGATTACAATCTTACTCTTGAAGTCCAGTGCAATGAAATAGAAGTATCCGTTATAAAACAAAGCCAAAAAGGCCTAATCCTAAAATGGTATATCTCTCCAAAGGGATTCATCATGCCCGTTGATTGGTTTTCAAAATTATTGTTAGAGGGCATAAGAGATATCACTGATTCTACCACCGTTAATGAAAAAATTCATATAAATCAGTGGACAGCAGATTGGGTAAATGATTCCGATAATAACAATCTTTCACCTGAGATACTTTGCGAAGGTGAAGCTGTAGCTACCATCACGCAAGGTCAAGAAGGGCTAGCCTTAAAATGGCATACAAATCCCAAAGGATTAATCATACCCGTAGACTGGCTTTCAGGACTATTATTATCGGCTATTGCAAGGTTTGTTAAATGACATAGGGCTAGGAACGCTGATTTTCTCGAGAGCGCAGGAAATCGAAAAAATCTCCACCCTAAGCCCTTGACGATAAAACCTTTTTCATGTGACAAGATTCAATGAAACTTTATTTGACTATATCCGCCACAGCCACAAAATGATACCGTGTGCTGATATATTTTATGGGTTTTGATACTTTGGTCAAAGGCGATTTTCCGGTTCCGGTTTTGATACTACCGACGAACCATTTCCAGTTTTGATGATTGGGCTAACCCTTTTTACGACCTGACCCACACTGGCAAGCCTATAGGGGCAAGGTAGCGGCGCAGCCATCGCCCAAAGCGCGAACTTATTTATGTTTGTTATGCATAATCCCGTGAGATTTACAGACCCTACCGGACTATTTGCGCTACTTCCATCAGGACTTAAGGGACCCGGAATGTCTCCGGGGCTTTGGAATATTGTAAATCAGGCTCGATCTACTACTCAATCGCAAACGACTTCTTCATCGTCAACAACGACAGCCACAATGACAACGTCATCGTCAGCAGTAGCAGTTACAACAGCCGCAATGCATGTAGCGGCTATAACCGGCCCTGTGACTATGTTGAATTGGTCTGTTGCCGGTGTTGGCCCCAGAAAAGAGAAGAACCGGTTGGTTACGCCTTGTACCGGTGGTGGTGGCAGCGGTGGATCATCTGGTGGAGGGGGCGGTGCTAAAGGTGGAGCGACTACTCCAGCAACGACCGCACCAAAGAAGCCTGCGACAACAACACCTAGATTGCCAGCCAATAACACAAAAATGACTACAAACGAGGCATTAAACGAGGCAAGTCAATTTTTGGGCCCCGGTTATAAAGATATGGGAAGAGGAAGATTTGTTTCTGCTGATGGTACTCGACAAGTCAGGATGGGAGATTCTGATATTTTAGGCCATCATGGGGGTGGCTCTCATATGAATTTTGAGATTTTGACTCCTCACCCAATCACCGGAAAGATGCAGGTAACTACTAATATACACATTTATTTGCTACCTTAGTAGCATGGAGGCAGACGATGAGACAAACTATTTTCAATTATCTGAATGAAAAGGGCATAATTGAATCGATAAAAAGTGATTATGGTACAATTTCACTAAAAACATCCGATAACGACATAACTATAGCTGGTAACAGAATAGAATTAATTATGTTAGCTGACTATATATTAAATGTTGCTCTTGCAGATTTCGATGGATGGCATGTCCATCTTGACGAACACAATTTTTTTGATAAGGAAAGCAAAGAACTTATCGTTGCACTAAAGCTTGCCAATAACGGAGAAGCGAGTGTCGTAGAAATGCCGGACGACTAAAAATCCTTTCCGCTTTAATGGTATGTATTGAGACGCTCACGCGCAGACTTATATGACCCAGCACAGGCGGCTAAACTCGCGCACTGGACGCTGGCTTAGCCCTGACCCCTTCTGGATTACAACGAACATGCAAGGTAGTAGCGCCGCCATCGCCCAAAGCGCGAACTTATTTATGTTTGTTATGCATAATCCCGTGAGATTTACAGACCCCACTGGACTATTTGCGATACTTCCATCAGGACTTAAGGGACCCGGAATGTCTCCGGGGCTTTGGAATATTGTTAACCAAGTGCGAACGGCTACTAAAACAGCAACGACAACGGCTTCATCGACAGCGACAGCTTTGTCACCATCATCATCGGCAACAATAACCACATATTCAACTGTAGCAGTGACAACAAATGCCCCAGCTATAGCCCCCACTGTGTCTATATGGAATTGGGCAGTTTCTGGTATTGGTACCAGAAAGGAGAAAAACCGGCTGGTCACGCCTTGCACCGGTGGTGGTGGCCGGGGTAGTGGTGGGTCAGGCAGTGGAGGAACCACTACTAAGCCGCCTGTGACAGTGCATACAATTCCAGGCAAGACAACTCTCACAAGTTCTGCATCAACACCGGGTAAAGGTGGAGTTACTCCTGTAGGAAGAGCTTTTCAGAAGCATAACAGTCGTCCAGATTCGGTATTTACAGGAAATCAGACCGGAAATACAGCGAAAAACACACAGCAAGGTATGGCGCATTTGGAAAAAATCTTGAATGACCCTAATTCTACATTTACAGTGAGAAATACTAAAGCACATGGCGATGTACTGGATGTGCGTATGCCTTGTGGGAAGGGCGCACGATGGACACCGGATGGAAGCCGTTTTATTGGATTTTTAGAGCCATAAACATACGATTAGGAGGTTACTATGAATCAATGGAAATCAGATTGGACAAATGACCCTGATGATGACTACAATCTCATTCTTGAAATCCTTTGCGATGACGAAGATGTAGCAGTTATAAAACAAAGCCAAAAGGGCCTAATCATAAAATGGTATATATCTCCAAACGGGTTTGTCATGCCAGTTAATTGGCTTTCAGCATTATTGCAAGCTGGCATAAGAGATATCACGGACCCTACAACTGTTAATGAGGAAATATATATAAATCAGTGGACATCAGATTGGATAAATGATTCCGATAATAACAGCCATTCTCTTGAAATTCTTTGCGAAGATGAAGCTGTAGCTACCATAACGCAAGGTCAAGAAGGTCTAGCCTTAAAATGGCATACCAATCCCAAAGGATTAATCATACCCGCAGACTGGTTTTCAGGACTATTATTATCGGCTATAGCAAGGTTTGTTAAATGACACAGGGCTAGGAACGCTGATTTTCGCGAGAGCGCAGGAAATTGGCACCACCAAAGGATTCTGCAAGCCCTCAACTAACGTATGTCGCATCACCAAAGCATGGCAATACCGTAAGGGTTCGTTCATGGGGTAGTAAATCCTGCGCCAAGAAATGGGACAAACAGTACTAAATAATTCGGTTTAAGTTAAGCTTACGTCACCTCGCCGCGTAGGAGTCGATATGCAAACAGGTGAATTCAATGTTTTTAACCAAACTTCGCCAGAGGTTTTTCATGGGCATGTATGGCCATGGAATGAGTTAACAATAGACATGCTGAATGCTCTCTGTAATGCGGGCCTAGTTGATTTTAGAGAAAATTTACAGGGAGGGTGATTAATGAATTATGAAAATATTATTCCAATAGCACGCCAAGATGCAGAAATTGCTTTTTTATCCAATGATACAAGGATGATATGCGACGCTCTAGTTAGGATAGCTTACCATGACCCCGATTGGAGATGGGTTCAGTCGCATTGTTTATCATTTGGTAAACATACTGCATCTGAGGTTCGAGGTTTGTCTGTAATATGTATTGGGCATTTAGTGCGTATCCATGGCACTATTGATGAAATATCAGCTTACTTATTGTTATACGAACTGTTGGAAGACCCCGAAGTTTCGGGATATGCGCAAGATGCGCTAGATGACATAAATATTTATTTGCAGTGATTTGCAGGTTTTGATACTTTGGTGAAAGGCGATTTTCCGGTTCAGGTTTTGATACTACTGACGAACCTTTTCCAGTTTTGATGATTGGGCCAAACCTTTTTACGACCTGACCCACACTGGTAAACCTATAAGGGGCAAACAAGCCCAGCAGCGATTTTCCAGAGTGCTAACCTATTCCTCTTTACAATGCACAACCCCGTTAGGTTCACAGACCCTACCGGACTATTTGCGGTACTTCCATCAGGGCTTAAGGGGCCGGGAATGTCTCCGGGGCTTTGGAATATTGCATGATGAAATATCAGGACAAAACATGTCAAGAAATGAAGTAATGGATAGAGCCGCAGATATTGCTAGATAGGGTGGGGGATATGTTAATAGACGATAAAATCATTAACAATATTAATCTTGCTTTAACTAAATTATTAAATCAAAATTTACAAGGACTTGGCAGGGCGGCAGATATGCTGTGGCTAGGATTTGGGGATCCAGTAACCTATATAGACATCAAAGGGAATCCTGTAATTAAATCAATGTATGCGCTACATGTTCAATGTAATTGGGAAATTATTGACGGAAATAAGATAATTCTTAGTCAAAACGATTTTTATGAGTCAAAGGATGAAGCATTTTCCCCGTTCATTGATGTGGATGTACTTGGCAATAGTAAATTTGACGAACTGTCAATTAGCCTTAACTCCGTTATAAAAGCAAATCCGCCATATGTTACTGACTTTGATACTGATATGGTAGGAGGATTTAGTCTAAAATTGAGCAATAATTTTAATGTTACGGTCTACCCTTATAGTCCAATGGAAGGAGAATCTTGGAGATTTTTGATGCCCGGCTCTGATGTTGACCATCTTGTAATATTTGAGGAATGAAGTAGGGGCGAAGGAAAGCGACACGCCCCTCATTCCCAGAGTTATGTGTTCCAAGAATTCGGCTGGATAGTGATAATAAGATAAACTCAATAGCAAGTGGAAGATTTAGTGAATTCGCAAATGGATTTGGATATGTAAGAACGTTGTTTAGGACAGTGAAGCAATAGCCAGCCCTAGCCAAAAAGTATTCTTTTGCGGACTATTTTGGGGCTAGGGTTGTTTTTGTGTAAATATGAAACAGACTAAAAGCAACAAGGAGTGATAAGAATGGGAGCATGGGGCTCGAGTTTGTATGCAAACGACACTACAAGTGATGTAAGAGACACTTATATGGATTTTTTGAAAGACCAACTAAGTAACCAAGAGGCTTATGACAAAACCGTAGAAAAATGTAGCGACTATATGAATGACCCGGACGAAGCACCGCTATTTTGGTACGCACTGGCTGATACCCAGTGGCAGGTTGGACGGCTGATGCCGGAGGTTAAAGAAAAGGCTTTGAAGTGGATTAAAAATGGTGGAGGTCTGGAACTTTGGAATGAAAGTAAAAGCGGTAGCTCTGGCTGGCAAAAAACATTAGATAAGCTTCAAGCAAGATTGGAAACTGAACAAAGAAAGGAAAAGAAGATATCTAAAAGAATTGATCAAAATCTTTGGAGTATCGGCGATGTGTACGCATATCAATTTAACACTGATGAATCCAAAAAATATGAGGTTTTTGGCAAGTACATGGTCCTGCAAAAAATAGCGGAAGACAATTTTTCGCCAAGAGGCGATAAAGTTATGCGTGTACATGTTTTCGATAAATTATTTGATAAGATTCCAGCATTTGAAAAAACAAAGGATGTTAGATTGTTGCCGCTTGACTTCCCTACATCAACACGTATTCTTTACATGAGTACTTGGTTAATGTTAGATTTAAAGCGAGATTACCCCAATAAGCACCTTACGTTCATATGTAATGTGTTACCCCCCTTAAATAAAGCAAGAGGCCATGAACTTTATACACATGCGCATTGGAATTCAATTGAGAGTTGGGGCATGTATTTTCAGCGTTGGCAAGGTGTAGAGTATGAAGCCATAGAAGATGGCATATTTAAGTATACACATCCAGAATGATGCGATGCTATATAGAAGACTAGCGCAAGGGATTGTAAAGGAAATGGCAATCCGTAGCCATCATAATGGCCGAAAAGTGGAATATGGTGATGGCTGGACAATAGCCAATGAAGTGGACACGGATTGCCGCAAATATCTTAGAGACAGAAGAGTTGACATTGTGTCTACACCTCCGTCCTCTTCTTCCCCAGTCCCAGCCACTGCCAGTTTTGATGCTAATAATGAACCATTTCCGGTTTTGATACTACCAAAAAAGGTTTATTTAAATACCCGAAAATCCCGAATCCGCATCTGCACAGATGACATACCATTATAAACATTGGTTTCAACCGCGTACACCGCATCCATGAAAAACCCGCCCAGCGGCTGGGTCCCGGCTTCCATAACAGCGGCGGCATACGCATCGTTAAGGCCAAAGGCAATGCCTTTCAGCTTACCAGCTTTGGTATTAAACGTGAATATCAGCGTATTTTTATCATTGATTACACGGCAGCTTTCTACATATAGTTTACGGCTTATAAATAACGGGTCGTGATTGCCTTTGCCAAAGGGGGCAAGGGCTTGTAATTCTTCCGACAGTGCTAACGTGATTTCCCCGGGCAGCAGTTCGCGGTCTATCTTAAAGGCTGGGGCGAAGTCTTCTTCTGTGAGGTTGCAGTTTGCGTTAAGGGCTTCACGCAGCAGGGGGATATTTTCCTCAAGGAGAGTAAGCCCGGCTGCCATAGGGTGGCCGCCAAAACGCGCAAAAAGATGCTTGTGCGCATACAGCGCTTCAAACAGGTTATACCCTTCTACAGAGCGGCCGGAGCCTTTCATCGCGCTGTCGCCTTGGGTCAGCAAAATGGTGGGGCGGCCTGTGGCTTCTTTTATGCGGCCTGCCACTATACCGGCTACGCTTTCGTGGGCGGTTGGGTCGGTTAATACCAGCACCTTATCCAGTGGCTCGGTAAGGCTTTCCATTGCACGCTTTACGCAGTCGGCGGTTAATTCTTTTCTTGCATCGTTAAGTTCGCATAGTTCGTCTGATAGACGGAAGCGCTCTTCTGATTCTTCGGCTAATAACAACGCCACAGACTGCCCGGCGCTTCCCAGCCGCCCGGTTGCGTTAAGGCATGGGCCAATAACAAAGCCTACTGTGAATGTATCTATGGGTTTATCAAGGTAATTGCGCTTAGCTATTAAGCTGCCTAGACCGGGGTTTAGCAGCTTGTTTGTGTTGAGGCGGGCTAGGCCCTCGCGTACTATTATTCTGTTTTCATCTTGTAGGCTTACTATATCGCAAATTGTTGCTATTGCGGCTAGGGCCAGCAATTCATCATGCGCGGGGGTTGCATGCCAGCCCTCGCCGTTTTCTAAAGAAATGGACGCTAATGCAACCGCCAGCTTATACGAAAGCCCTGCCGCGCATAGTTCCTTAAAAGGGTAGGGGCAATCGGCCTGCTTTGGGTCAATTATCGCGGCGGCGGCGGGAAGAATGTCCTCGCGGGTGCTTTCGGTTTGCGTGAAGCCCGGTTCGTGATGGTCTATTATTATTACTTTCATGCCTAGGTCATTGGCTTCGGCTATTTCATTTATCGCGGAAATGCCGTTATCTACGGCTATTAATAACTCCGTACCGGCCTCGTGCAAGCGTTTTACGGCTGCTGTATTAAGGCCGTAGCCTTCCTCTATACGGTGGGGTATGTAAAAATCCACATTTGCCCCGGCGCTACGCAGGGCTTTGTACAATATCACCGTACTCATAATCCCATCAACGTCGTAGTCGCCGTAAATCATGATTTTTGTTCCGGCTTGTACGGCTTCGGATATCAGCGCCAGTGCTTCGCTTACGCCCTTCATTGTTAGGATGTCGTGCTGCCTGTCCATTGTGGGCATTAGGAAGCTTTGGGCGGTTTTTTTTGTCCTTATCCCCCTGTTGGCCATAACATTGGCTGTAATTTGGCTTATCCCCAGCACTTGGGACATAAGCGGCAGGTCTGCGTCTGTTTCTAATATCGTCCAGCGGTTTGTTTTCATATTTCTATTACCTCTACTGTTATATCGCCTTCGTCATTAATGCAGAGTAACGCGCAGCTTGCCACGCTTCCCCCACGTGGGAGACTTACGCTTCCCGGGTTCATGATTAGCTGGCGGCGGGGTTTTTCCTCTCCGTCAACTAAAAAAACCGGCTCATGTACATGCACAAAAGGTGTATGCGTATGCCCGAATAAGCAGGCATCCACACCTTTTTCCTGTGCATAATATATGAGCCGGCCATAATCGGATTTTACGTTTAATTTATGGCCGTGCAACAGCAAAACCTGCCGTTTTACGGAGTTGCCGATAGTCAGTATACGCTCGTTTGGTATAGTGGTGTAATAATCGCAATTGCCCGCCACTGCCACGAAATTAATGCCGGGATAGTCCGAGTCAAATTGCATAAGGTCCTTCACATTGTCGCCTAAGTGGATTACCAGCTGCGCTTCGTACTCGTACCGGTTTAGCAATGAGCGTATTATTCCACTGTCCCCGTGGGAGTCACTGACTATCAGTGCTTTCATCTACTATCAGCCCTATCATCTTTTGTATAGCCTGTCCTCTGTGGCTTACCAGGTTTTTCTCGTCTTGTGACAACTCTGCCATGGTTTTGCTATAGGGCGGATAGAAAAATATCGGGTCGTAGCCGAAGCCGCCTTCGCCGTGCATGGCATGGGCTATACGCCCTTCTATCCGGCCTTCTGCCGTAATTAGATTACCGTCCGGCATGGCACACACCAGCATACATATAAATCTTGCTGTGCGGTTTGTTTCAGGTACTGCGGCAAGCCTGTCTATCAGGCTTTGACACTTTTGGGCGTACGGGGTATCGCGTCCGAGATACAGCGCGGAGTCTACCCCTGGCTCGCCGTTAAGCGCGTCTATTGCCAGACCGGAGTCATCTGCCAGTACGGCTATATTGCTGGACGAGAATGTGACATCTGGTTTTGATACTTTGGTGAAACCTTTCTTGGCATCATCGCTTCTTAAAAAAGCCGCTGTTTCTGTGGCTTTTTGCGTGGCGTTATGCAGAAATGTATCGCCTTCTTCACCTGCTTCGAAGTGCAGGCCTAAGTCCGCTAAGGTTATTAACGTCAGGCCTGCCGCTTCGAATAGGGGGCTTATTTCTCGGGCTTTGTTTTTGTTATTTGTGGCTAAGAGATATATCATTGAGGTTCGATTAGGCCGTATTCGCCATCTTTGCGCTTGTATACTACGTTTACTTCCTCATTCCAGCTATTGCGGAATACATAGAAGTCGTGGTTCAAGAGTTCCATTTCCATTACGGCTTCGGTTGCGTCCATGGGTTTAAGGGCGAAGCGCTTGGTGCGGTGGATAACCGGTTCTTGAGATGTTTCGGCTTGTGGCGCATCGGGGGCTTCTATATACATAAGCTCCTCGTTTGTGGCCACGCTGCGGCGGCGGCGGTCCCTTAGGCGGGACTTATATTTGATTACTTGCCTTTCTAAGATATCAACGGAGCTGTCTAGGCAGTTGGATATATCGCTGTCTGATACTTCTGCCCGGAGTATGCGCTTGTGTAGCGGCACCGACACTTCCATCTTGGTGAGATGTTTATTCATGCTGAATGTGACATGTACTTCCGCGTCGCTTGGAAGCAGTTTTTCTAGGCGGCTTAGCTTGTGAATAGCACGTTCTTTTACACCTTCTGTTACGGTCATGTTCTTGCCTGTGAATACAAATCGCATATTGTTGCCTCCTTTTTTAAAATTTGTGTAAATATTATAACATAAGTTTTGACAGCTTGCTCATTTCCTGATACATTTATTATGCCCGTGCAAGCTGGGGAAGTAGCGGCTCCCTGTACCATCAATCCGCTATAGTTGGGGTGATGCCTGCCCTCGGCTCCTTCTTCTTGGAGTCTGCCCAAGGTAAGTAGCGATGACAGCCAAGTCCCGCGCAATAGGCCCTTGTGAACCGCGTCAGGTCCGGAAGGAAGCAGCGCTAAGCATGTGAAGCTTATGTGCCGTGGGGGTGCTTGGCCTAGCCAACTGTCTTGGTAACGTTTGAGGAGAAATGTCAACGGCAGGCGCACGGGTTTATTTTAATGATGGCGCAGCGGGTGCATATTTTCTAGTGATTTCACGCATTATAATTTAAAAAGACTGGCGTGAAGCTATTTGAAAATATATACTGTAAGCTGCGGCGGTGTGATAATCTATCGCGGCAAGGTGCTGCTTTTGTATAAAAACCGGAACGGGAAGTACATGGGCTGGGTTTTACCCAAAGGCACACTGGAAGCGAATGAGTCATTTAAGGCCGCCGCCCTGCGGGAAGTAAAAGAAGAAAGTGGAGTAACCGCAAAAGTTATAAAATACCTTGGCAAGACGGAATATACATTTTACTCTTTTGGTGATGCCAACTGTACTGCAACTGATAAGAAAAAGGTGTCTAAAACCGTACATTGGTATTTGATGACAGCCAAGTCGTTTTACTGCAAGCCACAGGCAGAGGAATATTTTGTGGATGTTGGCTTTTACAAGCAGCATGAAGCCTATCATCTATTAAAATTCCACGATGAACGAAGGATTATGCGGCAGGCATACATGGAGTATGATAAGCTTCATGGGCCGGTACAATCCACGCAGGAATTAAACCAAAATTTAGCTTTATATAAGAAAGGATGAGTGTAATGCACAAAATTAGCGAGTTTAAGCTAGCCCGGAAACTAATGGCAAGCAAGAAGCGCGGCCTGATTATAGGCGTTGGCGCAGGTGTAATTATATGCCTGATAGTGGTAGCCGCGATAGTAAAGTTTTGCTGGCTGAAAAAGAAATTTGAATGCCTGCACTACGATTTAGACGATTTGGACAGCGATTTTGTAGACGTGGATGATTGTGACTGTAACGATGAAACCGGTTGCTCTTATACCAGCGAGAAGGATTTTGTATAACATATGTAAGCTAACAAACAGGGCTACCTTGCGAGACAAAGCAGGGTAGCCCATTTTTTTTGTATTTCATATCAAATGAATTAATTAAAATATTCGTACCCCGCCCACAAAAGCTCTGAAGACCTCTTTCCCGCCGATAAACAGGTTACCAATTTCTTTACCATTAATAAATGTTCCTCCGGCAAGTATTATGGTTATGGAAAGCTGAGAGGTATCATAACCGGCTCCGTTAGTGGCTCTTATGCTAAAGGTATAAGTACCGGCTTCGGTAGGTGCGCCATAAATTTCGCCTGTACCGTTATTCAATGACAGCCCGGGTGGCAATCCTGTTTCGCTGCCGCCAATGGGCATCACTTGCCATGATATAGGGGTATCACCGGTAGCGGATAATATTGATGTATAAGTCGTGGCGGTTGTCCCGTCCGGCAACGAAGTTGTGGTAATAATAGGCGGGTCGGCAATCGTCATAACGAATGTTCTGGAATCGCTGCCGTTAGCATTGCCGGCGATGATAGTAAAACTATACACCCCTGCTACTGCCGGTGTGCCCGATATTGTATCATCGCTTAATAATAGCCCGCCGGGAAGGGTTGAGCCGCCATCCAATGACCATGTTATAGGCTGGTCTCCGGTTGCATCTAAGGTCAGCGAATAGGGTTCACCCCTTGTTGCATATAGTGCTGGATTAGTGATTATTACTGGTGCGCCGCTGGCTCCTATAGATATTGTAAATTGCCGTGTGTCTGCATAATCTGGGCCGGTTATATTCTCTGCGCATACTGTAAACTTGTATATCCCCTGTACCCCGGGCATCCCTGATATGGTGGCTCCTGTTAAAGTTATTCCCGGCGGTAATCCTGTTTCATCGCCAGTAGGCGTAAGTATGCTCCAGCTTATGGGTGTGGTCCCGGTTGCAAGCAATGTCTGTGAATAATATGCATCAACATTACCGCTGTTTAGTGCCAATGTAGTGATAATAGGCCGCGCTACAACCGTCAGCGAAAATGCTTCTTCTGCATATCCACCGATATTGTCTACCCTTATAGTAAAATTATAGGTTCCGCTTGTGGTAGGATTACCCGATAAAGTACCCGTTTCCGGGTCAAAATAAAGCCCCGGCGGCAAGCTACCAGACGTATGCGACCATTCAAGCGGTTCTGCACCAATAGCGGTAAACGTATGCGAATAAGGTATTCCTATAATACCGTCATCCAAATCCACGTCGATAATAGATGGTGTGGTAATCGTCAGCGTAAATTGTACAGGAGCGGAATCACCAAACATATTAGATGCAACAACGGTAAATGTATAGACTCCAACCACCGGAATGAGCCAAGATACCACTCCTTCGCAGCATATGCTTATGTCTGTGGCAGGCGATGGCCCTTCCGTCATTTCCCATGTTATGGGGAGTGTCCCGCTTGCTTGCAACACTATGCTGTAAGGTCTGGCGATACCGCCGCCCAAAATTGGACTTGACGTTATAACAGGCGGAGCGCCTACAGTTATAACAAAAGGCGCGGTTGTGCTGGTTCCCCCGCCTGTGATAGTGACGTTGACATTATAAGTGCCAATAGCTGATGGTGTACCGGATAATACACCCGAGTTAGCGTTTAATGTTAGCCCCGGTGGGAAAGATGACCCAGCCCCGGCCGCCCATGACCATGTATAGATAAACGAATCATCAAGCCCCTCGGCCTCGAATGTAAGCGGCGTGTAGGCAACACCCACAATACCGTTTGGCAAGGGTGAAGTGGTTATAATCGCAAGTGATTGGCCTGCTTCAATTGTGAAGGTCGCGGGGGCGGAAACACCTGCTATATTTGTGGCAACAACGGTAAAAGTAAAGCTTCCACCTTCTACAGGTATACCTGAGATAATGCCTGTGTCTGGGTTAAGTGACAGGCCTGTGGGTAAATTTCCGTTTACAATAAACCAGATTATAGGTAGCGAGCCTGTCGCTGTTAGCTGGCCGGAATAATCTCTGCCAAGGCGGGCATAGCCCAATATTGTTGTTGTTATAACCGGTAATTGATATACAGTTAAAGTATACAGTCTGACTTCAGAACCATAGCTGTTTGACACTTGTACAGAGAATGAATACGTCCCCACCGCGGTGGGTATGCCGAATAATGTTCCATTTGCACCCATGCTGATGCCGGGTGGTAAGTCTCCGCCTAAGACTTCCCATGTAATAGGCAGGTAGCCGAAGGCGCTTAAGTTGAATAAATAGGTTGTGCCAACTATACCATTGGGTAAAGGAGATACCGTGTTAATACGCGCAGCCATCGAAACACGCAGAGTGTATGTCCGCGACACGCCGCTTGGCTCATAATCATTAAACGCTGTTACTGTAATTTGGCAGCTCTGGTTATCTATCGTGGGCGTACCATAAATAGTTGTTCCGCTAATAGATAATCCGGTTGGCAGCGTGCCGCCCGTAACCGCAACCGACACAACAAGATGCCCGTCAGAGCCGGTTACGGCAGGTGTCCATGTATATGGCTGGTTTAGCGTTGCCCCCGGTATATAATCGTCAAGAATTAAAGGCGGTTCACCCGCGTTCAAAATAAATTGTTTTTTCGTGCGATAGCCAATGCGGTCAGAAACTTCTATTTCTATAACATACTGGCCTTCATCTAAATTAGAAATGCCGGAGATTACACCGTTGTTGCCGATGAACAAACCGCTGTTAAGGGGAAGCCCGGATAGCGTGAAAACAAACGGGGCTGTCCCCGTATTTTCCTCAAGCGTTATTTCTGCCGAAAATGCCCGGCCTTTAACCGCCAATGGCAGGGTGTCTGTAATGATAACAGGCGGCACAGGCATAGTAATTTCTGCTGTGCCGTCCCACCAGCCGTTTGGCGGCACGTTGAGTACACCCTGCCTTATAGCAAATAACGGCGGCTCATTGCCTGCGCCAAAGTGTTCTGTAAGGTCAACCATAACAATATTGTCAACCCTGCCGTAGGTTTCATTGTTGCCCATGTTGCCAGTTTGCTGCCAAATAAAACGCATATTAAGCGGTGATATATCCGCTGTCCATATGCAGTCTATCAGGTTCCAGTCCATGATATTTGGCGTTTGCAAGCCATCGAATAACGGCGGGGGCAGCGCTACCCCTCGTACCGGGACACCGGTCCCATGTATCACCGTGCAGCCGGTAGTTACCCCAGGCACAGTGTTTCCGCGTAAACTTACCCGCGCCCGGACATAATATTTATGCCCAAGGATAGTTGGAATAGGCGTAGCGGGGTTCATGTATACTAGCCCTTGGGTCTTTACCCCCATTTGGGCGCACCACGAACCGGTTTCGCCATGAACCGGTAGGGGAGTATTATTTGGTACCCTAAGGGGCGCTAGCGTACTTTGCGCCCCTTGCTGGTTGGTCATGAACCCGCTCCAGCCGCTGACATTCGTCTCAAAGGAGCCGTTGGTTACTATGTTGGTCAAAAAAATTGTAGCCATGTCCTCATTCCTTTGCGACAAATACGAACACGTTGGGGTGGTCCCCTGAATACTGCAAAGCTTCTGTTACATCTTGTGCTTCATAAACCTCTACACTGGCAACTTTGCTATTAACTTCGTTGATTGCCGCGACGATTTGCTTGTTTTCCGTGGTAAGATTAAAGGTGTTTCCCAGCATTACATTCAAGCCCTGCACATTTATATCAACTATTGACCTGACTGTATCTGTTTCGGGGAAAGGGTCGGCTTGGTTTACACCAAAGAACCATGTAGTACCAATAGGAATGGGGCGGAATGATGATATCAGTACGCTGCCATCAATGGGTGATGTAATATCAACCGTTGTATGTACAAGCCCATTTTCCATATAGTCAAAACCTATGTGAAAGCCATCTATAAACCAGCGTGCAACCGCTGCCATGATATTCGGGTTCCCACGCTGGTCTGCCGCTGCATCTTCAGCTGTTAAAAAGAAATGCCTGCTATATTGATGTGGTTCGTTTAGCGGCTCCGCAATATCCACATGCCAGTTGTACCCCCTCGGGAGGTTGGGAGGGGCGGACTGTACCGTCGCGTCAAATACATATACAGCATTGTATTTTAAAAGCTGGTCAAGCTCGTCGAGAGCTTCTTGTACATTGATTGCAGTTAGCCCCAGCATTTCCGGCGAAGATTGAGACAATTCATTGCTATAAGGAATATCTTCAGCAACAAGCGTTATGTTTTTATATGCATCCGGTAATACATTATTAACGCTTTTAACCAATTCCGAAAGTTTTTGCTGTAGCAGTGCCTGTATAAACTCGTAACTTACTGCTGCCATTTATTTTTCTCCTTTCGTAAATGATTAAGGCGTGGGCGGAACATAAAGCGGCGGTATGACAAGATACGGAACAACACTTTTTTGTAAAGCTGTTAGCCCAAGATAATCTTCTTCGGTGATTTCCTGGTTTACCCAATCGGGGTCAGGTTCATCGCTGCTGTCTAGTAGTTCTGGGTTCCAGTACCAAAAACTTGCAGTGTCGTCTACAAAGGCAAAGTTGGCAATCCCAGCCTCTGGGAATGCGGTCTTTAGTGCTGTTTCGTCTACAAACCGTCCTTTGAATAATGTAACAATATCGGGTAGCTGTGTAGACGGTATTTCACCGTTTTCGTCAAGAACCGGAATGCCGTTTGGCGCACCTTGAATTGACTTTAGATACTCATACGATACTGCGTTTGCTGCCATGAAAATCACTCCTTAAATTAATTTTGATTTTATATGCTATATGGATAGCCGTAGTATCTATTTATATTCACAGTATTGTGTTGATAGAATATAAAAAGGGCACTTCATATTTGAAGTGCCCTGCGGTATAAACACATGAATTTATGCTTGCATTTACGGTTGCGGGATGTTATAAAGCCCGCTTAAGAATTCTAAGCCTGTTGCTTCGAGCCTTGCGCCAAACCCTATAGACACGGCTTCGTGCATCCTTTGTTCGGGTGTGGTGGCACGGGCGCTTATTAGTATATGCTTTGCGGCTAATAGCTCATCATCTGTTCCCAGCGGCTGGGGTACCATACTTCCGCCCGGTATTGCCACAAGCGCATATGGAGACGGCTCTACGCGTTTGATTATATGAAAGCCAAACTCTGATAGTACCGGAGCGCTTATTTCGCCAATTTCCATGATGCGGGTGGCTTCAAAAAACTCTGTTACCATTGCGCCTTCAATGAAGACATAGCCTTCGGGATTATCTCTCATTCCCGGGTCTTCGCCATATGCTGCTACTAGGGCATCGAAATCTTCCCCAAAATGGAGCCTTGTCAATAAATCGTTTGCGAGTAAAAGTGCGGGTGGGATTTCATCTTCGGGTGTGTAAGCTTCGAAGTAGGCAAAAAGAGCATCGTCTGCGACTATTGCGTTGGTTACGGTGTTCATCAGTTGCACAGAGGATTCGTTGCCGGTTAGGGCAATGCCATTCTGCCTTGCGTAATCTTCTACCAGCCTGTTTATGGCTATCTGCCTTGCGGCAACCTCGCTTGCCCCTTCCCATGATATATTGCCCCAGTTAAAATGGTTTTGCAGCTCGGTGTTAGCGGCAAATTCTTGTCTAACCTCGCTGCCGCGTATGCGTATGTCGCCTGCGCGCGCAACTACACGGTCGGAGTAATACCAGATTAGCACGGCTGTTAATATAATGGTTGTTACCGCCGCAAACGCGATAGCCATTATCAGCTTACGGTCCATGGGTTTCTTAGGCGCGGGCGGTTTCTCGCGTTTGTTTAGGGTGCGGGTAGGCTGCGGCTTTTTGTATTTTTTACTCATGACTTTTCTCCTTCTTATGCTTGATTCATACAGTCGTTTTGCGACTCTGTTCAATGAACTCCTCTTCGGATATTACAGGTACGCCCAGCTGGGCGGCTTTTTTATTTTTGGAAGACGCGGATTTGGTATCGTTGTTGATTAGATACGATGTTTTGGCTGTTACACTGCTGGTAACGCGGCCTCCTAGGCTTTCTATATGGGTTTGTAAGGCTTTACGGTTGGCATAGTGGTTAACGTCGCCGGTTATCACGAATGTCAGCCCTGATAGCGGCCCGGCTTCGGCACCGGTTTCTGGTGGTGCTTTGATATTTAGATGGGCCAGAGTTGCGGTTGCTATTTCCATGCTTGTTGGATTGGTAAAGTATGCGTGCAGGCTGTGGGCTATGGCTTCACCAAAGCCTTTTATCTCCTCCAGATTTTCCACAAAACTTTCGCTTTGGCAGGCGGCGGTTATTTGGGCGAAGTCGTGATTATAATGCGCGCACAGCAGTTTTGCCGTGGCCAGCCCCACATGGCGAATGCCCAGCGCGTATATGAAATTGGGCAGTGCTATATCCTTGGATTTTTCTATCGCAGCTTGAAGTTTTTCAAATAAGCGGCGGCCAAAACCGTCTATGGATAGGATGGCAGCCTCGTGGCGGCTTAGGGTAAAGAGGTCCGCGTAGTTTTTTATTATATCGTGGGCCAGCAGTTTCTCCAGAGTCTGCTCAGACATGCCTTCTATGTTTAGGCCGTTGCGGCCTACGAAGTGTACTAAGGATTGCATTTGCTTTGCACCGCAGGTAGGGTTAGGGCAGGTTAAGACTTCGCCGTCGTTCTCTTCTGGGGGACTGTTCTCTTGGCACAAATCATTGGCCTCATGATGAGAAACATCAAAAGACATGCCCATAACACTGTCCTCGCGGTGTTCTGCCGCATCCTTTTTCGCTTTTGACGGGGTACGCTGGATGGTAACTTCTGTTTCGCCGCCGCATGTTGGGCAGGCTTTAGGGATTTGCGCCGTATTACTGCGTGTTAAATTCTCCTCCACTTGTGGGATTATCATATTGGCCTTATAAACGGTTATACGGTCACCTTCACCCAATTCCAGCCCGCGCAATATGCTTACATTGTGTAGGCTTGCGCGGCTTACTGTAGAGCCCTCTATCTCCACCGGCTCGAATATGGCTACCGGATTAATAAGTCCGGTCCGGGACGGGTTCCACTCTATTGATACAAGCGTTGTTTCGGAAATTTCGTCTGCCCATTTAAAGGCTAAACTGTCTCGTGGAAATTTCGAAGTTGCGCCTAGCGATTCGCTATACGCAATATCGTCAAAGGTCAGCACCAACCCGTCTGTTGCTATGGGTAGCATGGGGATTTGTGCTTTAAATGACTCTACCGCCCCGGCTACGTTTTGGGCCGTGACATGTTCATAACCTGCCACCTCGAAGCCCTGATTAGATAACCATGATAGCTGGCCGGATTTCTTGCTTATGTCTTCCGGGGTTCCTGTCACGATGATGGCATAAAAAAACACCCGCCGTGCGGCCGCTACCTCGCTGTTAAGCTGACGTACCGTGCCACTGCATAGATTGCGGGGGTTTTTATATTGCTGCTCGTTTTGCATGTTTATAGACGCGTTAATAGCCTCAAAATCCGCAAATGTGATTACAGCCTCGCCCCGTACAGAGAATTTCTCTTTAAAAGGTACCGTAAGCGGAATGTTAGCAAATACGCGTGCGTTATGGGTTACGTCTTCGCCTATTTGGCCGTTGCCGCGGGTTATAGCTTGGCTTAACTGCCCGCCATCATACCGCAGTTCTAGCGCTAGACCGTCCAGTTTCCATGTCAAAATGCCCTCATGCTCACCCAAAAACTCGGCCAGTGCTTCAACATCCTTAGTTTTATCTAAAGACAGCATAGGGGTATCGTGGGGAGCTTTGGTTAGGGCGCTTACTACTTCATGGCCGACTTTGCCAGTAGGGCTTGAGGCTAATTGTATGCCGGTTTCGGCTTCTAGGCGTGTTAATTCGTCGTATAGCGCGTCGTATTCTTTATCGGACATTATCTCCCGGTCTTCTTGGTAATAGGCGCGGGAGGCGGCGTTTAGCTGCGTGATTAGTTCGCGCATTCTTTGCTGTCTATCAATCAAAGTACTATCACCTCATACCAAGGAATGCGCGAATATGCATTCCTTATAAAGTTTTTGATTAAACTTTTCTGTACCCTAAAACTCGCCTGCCCCAACAGAAATAGCATATACAGTATATTCGTCAAGGCCATCAAACCCTAAAAACTCATCGCAAAGTTTCTGGTCGAAAGCTGCCATGCAGCAGCTTCCTAAGCCCAACGCTACAGCCGATAGCATAACATTTTGGCCCAAGTGTCCAAGGTCTATAAGCACAACACGATGGGCGGCAGAGTCATAGCGCCACTCTGCCCGGTAAGGGATGCAGCTGTAAAAAAGAATCGCCGGTGCCTTCGCTGCCCATGCTTGGCCTGCCAGCATCGCGGTAATCTTCTCCTCGTAATCTTCGATATCGCCAAGCCTTTCTATTGTTACGGTTTTCATACCTACGTTTTCCAGAGGCAGATAGCGGTATAGTCCAGGCATTAGCCCATCAACATCCCGTACCGTAATGTATGCCTCGAAAGGATGCCTAGCGCCCCCGCTTGGTACCGTGCGGAACGTAGCTACATTGCTGCGATAGGACTTCACACCCTGCGCGCTCCATAGCATAAAAGCCAGTTGGGCCTGTGTCATAGGCTTAGCAGAATAATCCCGCAGGCTGCGGCGGGTGTCTACAAGCTGCATGTAGTCCGGGGTTGTAAGTATGTCCTCAAAAGAGGGCAGGGTGATAACTTCACCCGTGATTGGCTTGCTAAACGGCGGCGGCTCTACGCCTTTAGTCTGGTCGCTTTCAAACATTATATCCTTGAAAGCTGGGCATTGCATGAATTTACGGTTGTTTTTGTGCATGTTAGCCTCCTAATTTTAAGACAAATATTGTACAAATTACATTATTTACATGATAGGTGAATGCATGAAGGTTGTAAATGGATTTTGCGGTTTGTGTAACTTTATGATTGAGTCATCACCTGTATAATCGCCCGTTATTATGGAGATGATTCCCATAAATACTAACAAGGAGCTGCACACATGCAAACAAGTGAAAGAGTAGTAGTAATAAAAGGCAGCGCGTCAAACTGGTACAGCCAAGCGGTATTTATCTTAAACCCCGGCGTACAGTCAAGCGATCCTCCCATAGATTTTGTGGCCGAGGCAGAAAAAATCATCCATGACTACATGGCAAAAAAAAATGGCCCTGCTACACCAAGCATACAGCTTGAAAGCAAGGCCAAAAGAAAGTTCCGGCTGGGGTTTCTACTTCATATATTGATGGGACTGGCATGTATAGGGATGGCGGTAGTAATTGGCTTAGGGCTTTTGAATTAGCTGTGTATTTATATGCTTGCAGTCTATAACAATTTGCGATTTAAGTGCATCAAGAGACTCAAATTTCCGTTCCGGCCGGATAAACCGCAAAAACTCTACCCGCACACGTTTACCATAAAGCTCGCCGCCCGTAAAATCGAATAAATGTGTCTCAACAGAGCGGGACGCCCCTGCGCTTTCCACGGTAGGACACAAGCCTATATTCGTAATGCTGTTATAAATACGTCCGTCTATAAAAACACGCGTAGCATAAACCCCGTCCACAGGAAGAAATTTTTCCCAAGACGGGTATAAGTTTATTGTAGGAAACCCAATAGTGCGCCCGAGCTTCCGCCCATGGGAAACAGTACCCATCATAAAAAACGAATACCCCAGTAATCCTTCCGCCTCTGAAAATTTATTAGCTAATAGTAATTCGCGAATCGTAGATGTGCTGGTTTTAGACGAGCCTGTTTCGGATGAAACGCTATTAGCCCTATGAGGCGCAACCACATGAACTTGCGAGCCATACTCTACAGCCATTTGCCGTAAAGTATTTACAGTGCCTGTACGCTTGTGTCCAAAACGATATCCTTCACCTACTACAACAGCCTGCGCCCGCAAATCTTCGAAAAGTATACGGCAAAAATCCTCTGGCTGCATAGCGGCAAATTTCTGGTCAAAAGGGTACTCCAGCAGGTAATCCGCACCTAGTTCACAGGCCAGATATTCTCGCTCACAGTTGGTAAAAAGAGGCTTATAATCAGGGGCTGCCAGCACACGATACGGATGCGGCTCGAACATAACCAAGGCACTGGCAACATCGCAAAGCAATCCAGGACCATTGGAAAGTAGTGGTTTCTGCTGAACCACTTCCGCAACGCAGCACTCTCCACTTCGCTTCTCGCAATGACAGGCTGGAAGTTTGCGTCGTGCCAGATGCATCATCTCACCAACCAGCTCTTTATGCCCAAGATGAAAGCACTCAAACTTTCCCACAGCCAGCACGCAAGGCTCTGGCATACATATTTTTTTGCCCCTTAACACTATCACATCATTACCTCCAAGCGAAGCTTAGCCGCCGTCGTATCTACAGTGTATAATCCAATAAGCCCGTCCGGCCCATGAAGCCAAACTTTCCCTTCGTAGTTGCGGGGCAATTCCACTAGATCAAAAGGTAGCGCATTTCCATTCTTGGCCATTATCACCCCATCCGCCCGCACAAAAGCTTGCGGAAAAACAAGCATATCTTCCACTTGTAAAACCAGCCCGTCAAGCCCGCCACTTTCGGCGGCCTCTCTAATCTCTGTAATCTTCAAAGCCGAGTCCAGACTAAAGTCCCCACTGCGCGTTCGCAAAAGTGCTCCCATAGCCGCGCCCGTCCCCAACGTTTCCCCAATATCCATGCACAAGCTGCGGATATAAGTCCCCTTAGAGCATGTCACATCAATAATAAAACAATCATCCGCAGGCCGAAACTCTATTACACGAATATCCTCAATTGTTACAGCCCGCGGCTTACGTTCAACAGTCTGCCCTGCGCGTGCCAGCTCATAAAGTTTCTTCCCGCCAATCTTGAGGGCAGAATACATAGGCGGCACCTGCATCTGCGGCCCGCGAAACTGTTCAACTACTTTACAAATAGCATCCTCATCAAACCGCACTGGCCGCCGGCTATGTATATTACCTGTCATATCCCCAGTATCTGAAGTTACGCCTAGCATAACCTCCGCCACATAAGTCTTAAATTGTCCGGTAATCATATCGGCAAGTTTCGTAGCCCGCCCAAGGCAAACAGGAAGCACGCCTTCCGCCTGAGGGTCCAGCGTGCCGGTGTGCCCAGCCTTTCCTTTAGTAAGCTTGCGCACAATGGCCACTACATCATGTGAAGTGTACCCTGCCTCCTTATAGACATTAAAAAAGCCCGTCATGGGCATCAACTCCTATCGCAAATAGTGTTATGTTTCCGGTTTTCCCATTAGTATCAAAACCGCCCAGTTAATTTAACCTATCACCTAGTTGCTGCTGATATGGATGCTGCTTAACCCTCTGTAAATAACAAAAATAAAGAGACATAGCAGCCCCCATCAACAAAACCGACAAAGCAATAAAGCGTATAACCAGTACATTATACAGGAAGTTCATTGTAACGATAGCTTCCGAAAAGTAGTCTAGCCCGCTTCTGCTAAGTAGAGTTATATCAATGCGGCGCGATACAGATTCTATAAATGGCTGCACAATAACCACAAAAATAACTGTGATTATTGAAACAATTTTCAATCTTCTAACACTGGCATAATCACATGAAAAATTCCGCATGAAGCCTGCCGCCAAAGCCGCATGGAAAACCAACGCTACAGTAGCCGCAGCTATAAAAATCATAGAAGGCATAATAAACAAAGCACCCTGTTGCCGATGCGAGAAATGCAAAAAATTTTTAATCGGCACCTGTAAAGCAGTAACAACCACCACCGCGAAGATGCTGACAACATGCAATACGAAAGCAACAACTGTAAGTATCTTTAGCGGCTTTAAATTAGGAAACCATATTTTTGTTCTCATTATGCATTAGCCGCACACCCTCTTATATTTTATGCTTCGAATATAATCAGCCAATGATTTCGCGCTCTGTTTGTTCGCTTATTATCTTTGCCGCACTTACCCCCGTACCAATATGAAACGCACTATCTTTTATCCGTTTTTTCAAGGCAGTGCCATGGCAGCAATTTTCTAATCATCGAAAAGCACCTCTAGGCTATAATGAATCACTTAGCAGTTCTCTCTCAAGAAGCGCAAGTACTTGCCGTAACACATCTTCAATAGTGCCAACAACAGTACACCCGGCTGCCATCCTATGCCCGCCGCCGCCAAGGGAAGCAGCCACCTGTCCAACATGTAACCCGCGTGACCGCATGCTTACTTTGATTTTCCTAGGCATGGCACAGGGTGATACATCATTAACCCCAGTTTCAGAATTTGCATCGCAGGCTTGAGGCTCATCTTTAGCTTTTGTATGTCGCTCATACAGAAATAGGGCTACCTCGGCACCCCTAGTATTCATCAAATATTCAACTACAGAGTCCATATCGGAGGACTCTGCCCCTACGCTTTCGAGCATTTCTCTAGTTATGCACGTGTAAACAATACGCCCGTCCATTGCCTGCCCGGCCGCCCCTAGTGCAAGCCCAAATGCCTTAGCCGCCTCAAAGCTATGCATGAGGAGCATCTCGCTATAAATATC
>Ga0131853_10004573_pt1 | contig 24805 bp, 16 predicted proteins | sample TergutLab28metaG_FD_92764 | JGI IMG/M metagenome (GOLD analysis project Ga0131853, IMG submission 92764) | Labiotermes labralis P1 segment gut microbial communities from Petit-Saut dam, French Guiana - Lab288 P1 (version 2) (version 2) | ecosystem: Host-associated > Arthropoda: Insects >...
CACACACACACCACACACACCCACACACCCCACACACACACACACACACACACCACACACACACACACACCACACACACACACACACACACACAGCGGAACAGGGCTGTCGTCTTCTTATTCTACTGTTTTGTTCTCTCGAACTGACAGCGTTTAATTTTAAAAGATTAAAAGTTGAACCGGCAAATAAAATTAAGTTCCTTTGAATTGTATGTATGCATTGACACCTACAGAGGCTTACGTTGAGCAAATTCGTTTCGCTGATATCGGCGGCAAAAGACCTCCGTAATCTCCGTGTATATTCAGAAAGCCTTTTTTGAATGTTCCCCAAGGCTCCTAGTGTTTTTCTTTTTTCGAAAAACTTGAGGTAATGGAGGTAACAGTATGGGTCATAAAGTTTGTGTTTGAATTCTTGTGTAGCCTTTATTCAATACAGTTTTTCGTCCGTGTCTATATTTGTTAATTTCCGCACGAACTCATGTAGGTGTTAGCGTAAAGCCTTCGTCAAAATTGCCGTATATTCGTGAAAACTAAAATGATTCAACAAAAGTCACATCCTCCAGAACTGGACTGCATTAATATCCGTGCTATGATTCTCGTTCTGTTACATGCCTACAGACGGAACTTAGCGGAAGATTTGAATCGTCAGTGACACTACTCTGAGAACAACGAATCTCGAAATGGACGCCTGGAGCCTTTTGCTAGGTGCTCTGAAGTTTTGGCGAAAGCGTCCAAAACCTGAAACTCTGCATATATCGTATATTTCCATGGTTACCCGTAATTTTGTGTGTGGGCCGGGTAGCTAATTCGGTATAGCGACCGGCTACGGACTGGACGGTCCGGGATCGAATCCCGGTGGGGAAGAGATTTTCCGCCCATCCAGACCGGCCCTGGGGCCCACCCAGCCTCCTGTACAATGGGTACCGAGTCTTTCCCGTGGGTAAAGTGCGATCGGGGCGTGCTGCTGACCACTCACCCCCTTCCAGTGCCGCGGTCATGGTAGAGTAGAGCTATACCTCTACCCACCCTCTGGGCCACACCGGGCCTGTAACGGGATCACTTTACCTTTACCTTTACCTATAATTTTGTGTATTGATACATCAAACACATTTCCTGGCAATGGTACTTGAGATTATGTGTAACACACACTTTCAGAGCTGTAGACTAAACGAGTTTAGTCTACAGCTTTAGTTTTTAGTCTACAGCTTTAGTTTTTAGTCTACAGCTTTAGTTTTTAGTCTACAGCTTTAGTTTAGTTACAGTTCAGAGCTGTAGACTAAACGAGATTTGTTAATTACTTAAATCTTGTTTTATGCAATAATTCTTCGCTTTATGAACGTGCAGTTACATCAAGGAATTGGTTCTGAGGTTATAACAGCCATGTAGCTGAGGATGCCGTTCTTCTGGGATATGACACATTGCGTCATTGGGTAAATGGGCCCGACGTTTCGGGGCATCGTAGAGTCCTAATATTCAAGATCGATGAGTCGTAGAACTGTTCTAGGACCTACCCAACTTTGCCTCGAAATGTTGGGATCCTATTATCCACTGACACAGCGTCGTGTCCCAGAAATACGGCGTTCTAACTAGGCGTAATTAGACAAAGCAGTGTCGTTCGAGAAGCGAACTATCGCCCTGCTATTGAAGAAATTCCCCGTCTTTCAACGGGAATTAAACATCAATTCGTTGTTCACTAGAGCATGGCACTGAGCCATCGGAGCCCAGTCCACACTCTCACAACTTACTTGTTTCAGAACCATTTTAATATGAAGTCTACCAAGTCGTCTGTTTCCTTCTTTAGGTTTTCCCGCCAAAACTGTGTATGCATTTATCTCCTCGCATTTTTGTCATTCCAGTTTAATAATATCCCATAAAAACCTGCAAATTTTTAAGTTTCTCATTATGCTGCCTTAGCCTACATCCTGCTACTTCCTTAATTTTATGTAGCAGAAGCCTTGCGATGGCTGATCCCCCATCCAAGGAATCCTGCCGCTTGTACGAAGAGTTTAGAAAATCTTTACAGTAGAGGTGACAAAGGCTCAATTCGGACTGTAACACCAAGTGTTTGAGAACATCGCCTCCCCCCCCCCCCCGGCCGAAATTCTTATTTGTCACTCCCTCAGGCTATATACTTTAATCGCTTCCTCGTTCATCACTACTACCCTCTATTTTTGACTGCTAGTGTTATAAAGCATAGCATTACGTGAAGAAAATATGTGTGGTTTAGTTACCAGGTTATCGTTGCGGAAACGAGAGCTCCTTCCCAGGACAGCCGACAAAGTACCTACACCTACTTCGATTTTCCCCTGTCAATAACATTCCTCCATTCCTCCACACTGGCACAACTTTCGTTCGTGAAATTCCGCGTTTACACGGGCAGATAGTCTCGCCCCAGTGAAACAAGACAGGCAACGCACCTATAAGATAATAATGTGGCGCGTTCGCGTAATATTTATACCACTTCGGCTATCCTAAAGCCTGATATAATTTCACTCGGACAGAGCACTATTAAGGTGATTTAGTGACAGCAGCAACAATAACACGTACTTAGATTTTCATTTCAGTGTCAGATTTTAAACAAATTTCGTGTTTTTCGACAGCTTTTCATAAAAGTTCCCAATATAAAATTTCAGGGGAATCCATTCAGGGGAAGTCGCTTTAATGCATGTGGACAGACGGACGGACATGAAGCTAACAGGCATTGTTCGCGACTATGCGTACGCTCCTAAAAATACGCCTAGCTGTAGACACTTTTAACGATGCTTTAGGCCCTCAGAGCGGTATTGATAAAGAACTAAATCCTCTGGGATGTTCCGCCATGTCGACCGATAAACAGTTACCGACGTTTCGAAGGAGCGTCCATCGAGACGTCGGTAACTATGGGAAATTTACCAATCAACATGGCGTGACATTCCAGAAGATTAGACTCTTTCTTTCAAGAGATGTGTACATTACACCAAATGAACCTGCATGTTTCGTAATGGCGTTTGCAGTAACCAGATGAAGAGTCTGTGATTTGAGGGTTATCTGAACCGCGTGAAGGTTATGGACTTCGGAATGCGAGACCTTGTGTTTATCAATTATCCATAATGTACTTAATGTCACAGTTGGTAACTTCGCTCTATACCGTCTCGAATGAGTGGATGATAGTGAACAGTTCAGTGCTAAAGACGTTGGGAAAGCAATCCTAGCCTAATTGCGTGGAAGGGCTGAGAAAACAACGAAAAACCTCAATTAGGGGCATACAGTGTCCCAGTCGAAATTCGAATAGGATATTTGTCGGAAATGTGTCAAAGTGTTGCCCCTTAAACCTCCAAAGACGAAAAAGAGTACCAGTACATTTGTATCCAATTCACCCGACTGCCGAAGGAGCTTTGCTTTTGAGAGTTTCCCAATCTTGGCCCATTTGTCCTTCTGGCAAGAGCAATCAGTAGATGGAGTTAAGTGTGGAGCATTTGTGGAATGTTAATGATAGGGGAAACCCGAGGTATTCGGAGAAAAACCTGTCACAGTGTCTCTTTGTCCACCACAAACTTCACATGGACTGACCAGGGATCGAAGCCGGGCCTCCGTGCTGTGAGACCGGCGACTAACCGCCTGAACCTTGGCACAGCCTGAACGAAAATTAACCTGAATTATTGTTAAAGATAAGGATCGTACCGCGCCGTAAGCACATTCCGTCTCAGCTCTAAAAACCATTTAGTGAAAGCCGTGTGAGGAAATAATCGCCGTTCGTTGTGAGATCCATAAAATGAGTTGTTTCTGTCCATGACATAAAGGCATATAGAGGGAGCAGAAGTATGACTCCATTTATTCTTAACCTCGGTACTCCGTCCGTTTTACCTCCAGGCAAGAACAACTGATTAGGAGGCTGGATGGGGCCCCAGAGCCAGTCTGGACGTTTTGGAGAAGAGAAAAATCTCTTGTCCCTTACCGTGATTCGAACCCTGGACCGTCCAGCCTATTGCCTAGTTGCTGTATCGAATACCTGAGTTCCAAACCGAACGCAGCATAACGAAGGATTTAAACGTTTCAGTCAGGTCGCTCGGTGTGACACCGCGTAGTTTGGTAGATGGTGCCCAAATGTTCGAAGTCATTATGCTGCCTCTTTTACAAGGCAGAAAGATGATGTCCTGGAAATGAGCCTCCCATTTGATAGGACCAGGCAAGGTCTGCAGGGTTGTTGAGGTACACGTGCAAGAGGGAACAATATCGACCCCAAACGGATCTCAAAACAACTGCAAGCCAGCTCGCAGCGTCATTTTGCTGGAAACTATGATAGGCAAAAACACTAGATACTGTGTAACTTTTTTGCTATAAATAATTCTGCCGAATGTTTTATTATTGTTCCAAGTCGGCACTAATATTATTCTGTCAAACAAATTAAGTATCTACCTCTTAAAGCACAGTAGGAGTACCATCTGTTTTAAGATTAATTGCTGCACATAAATTTGCCCACAGAACGTATTCATGTATTCGATAAGATTTCCAAATGTAACAGCGATTTTTTTTCCCTCAACAGCGGGTCTTTGTTATGGACAGAATGTTTTCTATGAGGTAGAAACTCTGTTTTTTTTTTAAATCTCTCTTGCATGCAATTTATGCTGAAAGGTTAAACGACATCTACTGGTGTGATACATTGACCTAACGCGGTCCAACTGCAAATTTAAAAACTGGTATAACGACTGGCGGAAATTTGAAACTCAACTTGTCGTTCCCCGCCAATTTAAATCTTTGAAAGCATTAATTTCGGTATACATTTTCACAACGCATTACGAAATCATATGTATGCAGATTTGCCCACATATGTCACAATCTATTCTTCCCGGTGTGGAGAAAATCAATTGCGTTGTGGCCACAAAGCGTGCAGTATATAGGTACCCAAATTTCTTATACCCTATTTTCTATTTAAACTTTCATATTTAATATGAATTTCATCCTCCTTTCCAATACATCGTTTTAAGTAAAATAACCACTGAATTCTCTCACAGTGTAACTATATCAGATATTGTTACATGTATACTGTACGTATTGATTCTCTATAAATTACGAGGGCACTAAGTCCGGTATAATGTGAATTTCCAAACTTACCTGGAGAAATGATTAATTCAAAGACGAGGCACACCAGTAAGACTCTCACAAGATGATGTCGGTAGGTGTTTTGGTGTGCCACCCAGTGCCATCCAGTTTCATACATCTTGTCAGTTATTGATATCGCAAACCAAATGTTCTTACTATCTTGTGTAACTTGTAGCAAAATAAATTTGGTAAAAAAAAAACTACTGTTCTCTCCTCAGCTTATAACAGAAATAAGTGCAAAGAAAAAAATATCAGCTATAGAAGTCCCATTGTTGTCTGCTGATTTCCCGTTTTGTTTTTATCGCCATCTCCGGCATCCACACAACAGTGACACATAACAGTAATACTAATGAGTAGCTGACACTTCTGACAAAAGTGGTTTGTTAGTTATCTGTGTTTGTTGACGGATGGGTATGTGAATACCACGGGCTATAGACGACTGTCACTACTAACAGGTCTGCGCGCGAACTGAAATACTGGAAGTTGGGCCGGTTGGTTCACAATCGACTGTCTCTTTCCACTCCCCAATAACTCCCCCCTTATGTATATGGCATCTACCGCCCACGAGATGAACACCAACATCCCACTTCCTAGTCCCCCCAGATCATTTTTTACTGTAGTGTTCCTCTTCTCCACCAGAGCGCAGCAAGCGTCAGCAGCAACGTCAAAAATTCCATGGTTACCAACACTCACTGTCAATCGGCAATTCACCCACACCCTCTGTTATTCACATTTAGGGTACGACTTAACAGGAGAACTTGGTTGCGAGAGAGTGACAAAGAGACAGACTGCAAGCAGATGGCCTGTGTTGGCTAGACCGCATCTATTAAAGCGAAGAAACGACATCCCGACCAGCTGATCAGACTGTAAATAGTTGTTCTCATAAGTCATCCGTTACATGTCACCGAAGTCATTTCGCCGTGCTATGTTGCTAGAAAATCCGTACGCTAAATATGTGGTGTTCACCCGAGTAATCAACGCGAAAAATGTACGGGACTTTCATCATATTATTGACAGCTTCGAAATCACCCAGAGCGGTTTTTAGAATACTTGACAATATCTGTGGAAACTTTTCACTTCGTACTGAGTAGTACTGTCACCGGCTTCAAGAACTTCCGAAAATCCCTTTCACATGCCGAGAAACTGGTTGTTGCAATAACGTGGGATTTTGAGAGAATTTTCTCTTCTTTGAAACGCCCCGATCGGCTTCCGAACCCACCCAGCCTCCTATTAAATGAACGCCGGAGATTCTTTTACTCTGTAGATGATTTTTTAAATGCAAAGGTGATTCGTAGTACTGTATATCATAGATCTCCAACCAGCAACCACATCTGTAAATTTTGTATGTACTATAAAAATGTTACAAATAATTAGGTAGTTTTTTTCACGCTCGGTCCGTGGACCAGCCCTTTACCATAAAAAGTTTGGAGATCTATAATGTAGATAAAATGTTTATAATATTTTCCACAGTAAAACTTCCATATACTTTGTATATTTATGGCTTGTTCCACATACTTTGTTAATCTTAACACACTTGTAGATCCATAGAATGTATGTATGTACGTTTGTAACTAACGATTGTATACACATCTACACAAGATTTCTATTGACAGTAGCATGCATGTGTATGTATTTTACTCTGTAATATATCTTCGTAAATATGGTTCCTGATGAACCGAAACACACTGCTGAAATGAACATTATACACAGGTACTGCTGATATACTATGGTGTGGTTGTATATGCGTACTTCAATGGTTGATTTTCTGATTCCAGCATGCCATTCACTTGAAAATACTTACAACTCGTCCTACCATACGCTGCGGCTACTTCTTCTCACAGCTTATTTGTGGCATCTTCACGGTATGAACCTAACATCGCCATCTGTCCTTACAGAGCATCTTGAATAAACTTACGAAACTAACACCTCCATACTAGCTGTCGCCATTCCCGCCATTTATTAGGTGACTGGCAGCAATTATCCATGGCAGCTACACAACCACGGATCCCCTTAAGTCGAGCGAAGTCTTTCAGATACAGGACGGGTTTAACTAATAGCGATGTCGCGCGCGTGCACAGCAATGTCCCTTACGCACTCGCGTCAGTACGGTTACTTTCATACGTAAACGCGTGTTGTTTGCTTTGTTTCTCGCTCGTTTCGGTGTCTAGCTCTACACTTATGCTGCGTAGAATAAACTGTCATGAGTCTTACAAAGAATATCTAGCAAAGGCTGCCGTGTTGTGGTTCAGTTATTAATAACAGAAGAATAGGGAAAGAAACTGCTTTGTTAAAGTTAAGTGTATTGCATTACTCCACTCTAATTAGTTAAGTATATTGCATAATTATTGTATAAATATATACATGTATAGGTTATATGAATTATTAAATATAAATTACGTAAACATTTAGATGTATACATCACACATATTGCATATTCCATCAAAGAATATCAGGTGTAATTATTGACTTAACCTATTTTTTACGACGCTGTCTGGAGCTAGACTATCTTCTAATACTGAACGGTCGTGAATACTGAATTTGAGAGTCTCTAGTTAAGGTAAGGCTAATATCGTTGAATTTTCCTGCGAGGAACGAGGAAAAGCTTGAAGGATCTCAGATAGTCGGTGTCCCGGGCGAGATTCGAATCAGGAACCTCCCGAATATGAATAAATCATTACTGCTCTGGCATATTTGCCCGGAAAGACAGGTTCCGTCTTCACGTATATAGTCTAATGCATGCAGTTCACAAACTACTAGTCTATTCGACCCACAGCAGGTGCCGTACAGAGTTCATAAATATGGTATTGCAACACCATACGACAAATTTATTTCGAAGGCCGTGAATTTTTCACTGCACTTCAGTCGAAGCAGGGTCGTAGCTAGGGGATGGCGAGTGATGCGACAGCCCCAGGCGGTGGAATTCAAGGGGCTGCAAAATAAACATATTAAATAAAAAAATATTTTTGCGTTAAAATTTTAAATTATTTAGATGCGATACAAGAAAATTATTCACTGAATGTGATTTTTTGATAGTTCAAAATTCCTGTTAGGGGTGGCCATTGTGATTAGTCACCCAAGTGGCTAAACAACCTGTCCTACGCCTCTGAGTCGAATTAGTGTTTACCGCAGACATGCTGAAAGCCAGCACCTTTCTTTTTCCGCGATCTTTTCATCGGCACATCCCTGTTGTTCCAAACGTCCTGTGTGCTACACAAAACTTATTAACTTCATAATTTCTTCCAATGTCGATACCTTCCGAGTCGCAATTTATAAATTTCCTCGCATTATTGTTATTGCGTGGTAGTTATTGAAAGTACTGGAAAATTGTAGAACGATATCAAGTACGATAATACTGAATAGAGAGAATAGTCTTTCAGTCAAAACTTCCAACCTGCATTTATATCTCGACATGTTCTTTCGAATTATGGAAGTAAGTCAGTCTGAATTGTCTGAATTTAGTAGTGAATGAAAAGGAGCGTGAATTTGTGTTTGGCGGTTTCCGCAGTTCATAGTACATGTAAATTAACCCTTGTTCAATAGTGTAGAGTCATATATGATCTGTAGTGTGGAGACTTGTATGTAGAACGCATTGGTATGTATATGTCATTGGGGCTCTTAGACAATAAAATAAGAGTGATAGCATTTATTAAGCTGTTACAATTAACAACGAATTAAAATCATAAAGAACTCGCCACAAATGGGGCCGATGTTGTCACTGAGATTAAAAACCTGGTGGTTCTGTGCATTTCCACAGGCGCGTTTGTACACTATGGAGCCGTTACGCTTGTGTGAAGAAATTTCACGTGCAGTACCCGCTTAATTCCACATCTTACTTCGTAAATTACGTGTTCGAGGAAGACGTAACAATTTGTAGATATGTCGTAACGTGTGTCAAAAAACATTGTGTCGCTTCCGGTCAAATTGGGAAGTGCATTAACGCAATCGCAGTGTCCGCGTATTGTCAACGGTGGAGATACTATGTCCATTAGCTGTCGTATGACTTGATACTTTGAACAACGTGAATATATTTTACGATGAAATCGTGGGTAAAGTTGTTTGTCGTTGCGGTATTTATTTTTATTTGGTGTTACCTTGCGTTTACTGGTCTGGTGAAGCTACCGGAACTTAACATTTTCAAGGTATGGTCGTTGCACATTATACTGTTATAACTCCTGATCTGAAAGTACCGGCCAGGAAGTTGAAGGTTATGGGGATGTAATATTTTATATTACAAGTTGCAAGCCATTTGCTGTTAGGTTAGTTGTGGTTGTAATGGGCAACGCGACTTTTTAAGGCCGTTCCGTCTAACCATATAATTTGAAGTTTGACACATACTTTGCTACGAGTACTGGTATGTAATTCTCAGTTGTTACCTGTATATGAACTGTGCCTGTAGCATACTGAAATTACAGCACATGTATGTTGTAAAATAAGATGTTCTGTGTGATATATTTAGGTTAGTTGATCATATCAAATACCATATCAAGTTTTATTGTTTGGTGGTGCTATGAGATTGTTACATTGTTAACAGTAATAAATTAGAATGGATTTTAAATGGAATGGCGTGGGCCTTATTTATTTATTTGTTTGTTTATAAGTCGAGGTATTTATTGATTACTTACCATATCAGTGCAGAAGTGTGGGGAAGCTATAGGTGTTCATGAGTTATATTTTTTACATTTTGAAGACACTGGATTGTGATGGATATTGATTGTGTTGCATGTACCAGTTTCAGGACATGGCCAGTGAGTTGAAATCAACAGGTGACAAAATAAATTGGAGAACGGTGGATCTGTACAGTAGATCACTTCCCGAAGGTGTTGATATCAAACATGTCAGTCTTGCAACAGGCACTGTGAAAATAGAGGTGCATTTTTTTTAGCTTAGGAAGAATTTTGTTACTTATGACTTATGTAGGGGTGTATGAAACTTTTTTACTTGTTAAAATAACAGAACACACTCTAATTTGCAGTGAACATTATTTGTTATTATGGAAGTTACTAAACTTTTTACATGCAAAGAAGTGACTGGCTAGAGGCTTGAAGTTTTATTCTTGGAGTGTTTCTTGTAGATATTTTAAACCAAAGTGTCCTTTCCCTTAGTGTGTGTTCTAAAGTTTAAGCTGTTAAATATTCAACACTTAGAGGATTAACTGGTTACCAGATTTAACTTGTGTTATGGAGCCATTTTTGCCTTTGTTACAGATGTCTTAAAGTAATTTTCTTGTCTCAGGGTATAAATGTGTTTTACCGCAAAGCATCACCTCCTAGCAGTGTGAAACCATCTGGTCAATCAATACTCCTTCTGCATGGTCAAAGTTTCAGATCAGAAACTTGGCAAAACGTTGGAACAATGCAACTCATGGCAGGCATTGGCCATGTTGTTATAGCAGTTGATTTACCAGGTTTGTGTCTCATCTGTTATGTTATTGGTCATGATATTATTAATGTATAGGTTGGCATAACAGTGACAAGCTACCAGGTATTGTGATGGAGGTTCATTTTTGTGTTACTCACTCAGAAGGGGTTTAAATGTTTGAGCCACTGATATTCTTGTGCAGCACACATCCAAGAAAGAAATATATATATTTTTTTTAAGTATGAGATTTGGCCCCTTCCATGGCTGAGGCAGTTACCAGCCTGTCAGTATGGAACCCAGGCACTCTGTGTGGGATTTGTGGGGGACAAAGTGACAACTGGAATAGGTTTTCCTTTGAGTACTTTGGATTTGTTCTGTCAGTATCATTCCACCAGTGCAAGATACTCTCTTATTCATTTATCAGAACAGTATACAGCAAACCCTTGCTATTGGCAGGGATTACATTCCTAAAAAAATCCCACAAACAATGAAATTTCCATGTGGAAATTTAATACCTTGTGGGAAGAATGGTTTTAGGGGAACCAGAGCCAAATGAAACATGATAATATGTAAATGTATGATAAAGTGAAAACCTTTGTGGTATTATTTTTTGGCGTGATGGTGTTCCTTGCCAGAAGTTGTCAAGGTGATCAAGTGATGCAGACTGAATGGCAGAATTCGAGACAGGAGACTTAATGAAGATAGGGGTGATATTTAGTTGCTTTGCCTTCTTCTCCATATCCTTGTACACCTTCTTGAATGTTGCAATGGCAGCCTCCATTGTGTGCTTAAATATTAGGCATCTATCCATAAAATTGTTGACCTCAAAGAAATTATCGACTAAGTCACATACCATCTGCAGGCCTTTTTTCAGAGCAGTGACCGTCAGCTGAGGCCTCTCCACAACAGTGTTAGATTTCCTTCATCATATGGTTCTCCCAGCACTGTCAGCTGGTCAAAATCCTCCCCATATTTGCATAACGATAAGACCCTCCTGGTATCAGCCTTCTGGATATCTGGGAGCCCTTCTTTTGTGGGATAACACGAGGATGTTCTTTACTATGCCGTGCTTTGCCGGCTCTTGTAATTGTTCCTGATGAAATGGATTTTTGATCTGTGCATACCATACTATTATCCAAGCCCTGTAACTCTAATTCCCATGTCACTTACAAAACATCTCAGCATTGTCTGACAGAGACATCACTTACCATTTCTTTTTAACTTTATACTCTTCATGAGCACATGTATCATGCTCTCCAGACATAATTCAAACACATATGTAACAGTCAGTTCTAAAAATTGTGAGAAGTACAAAGTAGGTTTCATATTGCTTGATATATAGGTAGCTACTGATTGAGACAGCCAGACAGAAGTGGCATCTTGTGCATTTCTCAGCATGACCATGCATGGGCTTTCATGAATAGACAAAGTGCAATGTGTGAAGCCATGAACTGGGAGGCTCTGCTGTATAGTGTTGGCAGTTGGCAGAGTCATACTGTAGTCTTCTGCATCATGACTCAGTGTAGTCCAGTACTAGAGATTCATACTGCCTCCATCTTTAAGGTTGAAATGATAACCTTGTAGATGGAAGCACTAAGTTCCTGTGAAACATTGTTGCTCACTTACCGGACAGCAGCATGGTGTTACTGAGCATTTTTGTGTAGTAATAACTCTAAAGACTTGTATTTTGTAGTTGCCCAGTTTGAAATCTGCCTGGACACCATTTGTCTTGGGTGACATGTTTTGCATTTTCCCAGTCACACTAGGCAGGTGCCATTTCTGCCTCGATTAGCCCATGACCATGTCTTTCCTATTCCTTTCCAATTGATCCTGCATCTGTCCTATCAATACTGTGTAGTCTGAGATACTGATGGCATTGTTAAATAAACATGATGTCAAAACTAACATCATAAGATGTATTTTCTGTCTTGTGTATTAGTACTTCATGTGTCTTGAACAGACATGAATTATGTAACTACTTGCAATAGTTAATTGCATTTAGTTAACTTTGTATTGTCTTTGTGTTGAGTCTTGTAATTATAAATAAAAGAAAAATTCTGTATCAAGTAATGCCTTAAATTTTTCTCTTACATGATTAGGAGGCTGAAGTACAGGATGATACCAGATCAGCACTGCAGTTTTTAAATCAAGTTGTTACATGGTTGTTAAGTGGAATCTGCAGAACTTTCTTTGTGTGAATAATCACTGTAGTGACAGTGAGCATTGTTTGAATGAGAAATGTGAACTTTGTGTCCACCATGGTGGTTGCCAGGTTGAACAATTTTTTTTTTTTTCTGTATACAGCGATTTGGACATAGGCTTAAGTTGTAGTGTATTCTTGTGACTTTCTGTACATGCTTACTATAATATCCCATGAACACAACTTTTCCATTATGTTTTTATTTTATAGATTCCTAACACAATGTATACAAATTCAAAAGTGTATTGTCCACTTTTGTCAAGTGTATAAACAAACCAACAAATGCACTTTAATTTTATAAGTATTTTTATTTATAACATGTTCACCAACATGTTTCAGCCAGTAATCCGGCCAGCTTTGGGTGTTGATACAAGAATACAGTTATAGTTAAATGTGTCACCATCACTCCATAATATTAAAAATATGTATAATTTGGGTTAAAATTCTACTTTTGAATAATAATGTAATTTAATAATGTCACGCATGGAATATGGAACACATTAAAATCCATTGTCCACATTAGCATTAATTTTTTTTTTCCCCCGAAGAAGAAATTTTGTGGGTCTAAGAATAGTAGACTTTTTTTTTTGCCTTACAGAGTGAAATTCCATTTTAGTGAAAAAAGAACTTCAGAAGAAACATCTGAGGCTCATTGTACAAATTAAAGAGTTTCAGGGTGTTATTTGTATTAATAATGCCAGGTTGCACAAATTTGCCAAAAAAATCTTGGCACCACCTCAAAATTGTAGGTGCGAGAATGGTGACATGATGAAGGTTCATACTGAGTTCACATAGTAAGGCAAAATTTTAAGTTTTTGTAGAGGTATTGTTGAGTTAGATCTTCTGAGATGCTATGTGATATCAACTGATAAGAGTTAACTAAGTTGTGAAGTACCAGAATGCCTTCATTTTCATGCTCAAGCAGTTTGTATTACATTTCTTCACTTGTTGTTATAGGTTATGGAGAAACTGTGGAATCTTTTCATGGTGATCGATCAAAGTTTATTCTTTCTATAATGCAGTCTGAACTTTTAAGTGGGAGCCATCCTGTTCTTATTTCACCATCGATGAGTGGTGAATATTCTGTGAAATTTGTGGGTGAACACTCAGATTTGTTGTCAGGTTATGTACCTGTCGCACCAGTGGCAACAAGTTCAGTATCGCAAGCAATACTTAAGGATATAAAGGTGAGTATCTGTTTATTGGGCCACGTTTCAAGTCTGCATGATATATTGTAAGTCTTGTAGCACTGATTGAGATATGACATGACTTAGAATTTTATGTGTATTGAAATGGATGTGGATATTGTCATGGCTTAGTTTAAGTTTTCAAGTATTAATTGTCTCCATATTTGCATGGAAATGTATGTTGCTCATTGTGACAACTAGGCTATGTGCTGGACAACCAGAGAATTGGGGTTTAGTCCTTGGTGGGGCATAAAGTTTTCTTTCACCAGTCATTGGGATTACAGTAAAAGCAGGTACATTCAGTAGTGGATGATATGGAAAGCTCTGTTAACTGGAGATTTACACAGTCGCATTAAATTTTATGAGTCTATCCACTGGCAGCACCCAGCATGGATCTAGAAAGACTATAAATGGTAAACTTTCACCAGAAAACTGTTAAGACTATGATAGGAAAATGTATGTCTTTGTGAGTGTGTGTTTTTTTAACATTGTATATCCACCACACTATGCTAATAGTGATAAGAAGGGAATAGAAAGTGCAGTGGGGAAAACAGGACAGAATGTCAAGTGACAAATCAAATGGTTAGGTCTGTCCATGAGGTTGGTAGGTACACAGGGTTACTCATTAAGTAAGACATTCCAGTGTCTGTAAATATGTGACATATGGCAACATTTGGTCCTGGAAGTGCAGATAACCCAGCTTGTACTGTACTCTGTTTCTGGAATTTGTCCATTGTTATACAGAGTCCATAGAATTTGCCTGATTCAAAGTTAACTGTATTAAATAAAATTGAACTAGGTTACATATGAGTAAAGTTGCCATTTTGTGATTGAAGGCAGGACGAGTGTTTCTTTACCAAAACAACCCGTACAACTGTGGCCTACTCAGCATCCTATTTCAGTCTTCACTCCTGTATTTATTGCTTGCTTTTCCTTGTATTGTTGGGATATTTGTGGTGGATACGTCACATGATTAACATGTCTGTTCTTGAAGCCAGACTTAAATTTCAGTTTTATGCTTTCTAGTTTGATAGTCGTAATGAAACCCCACTTTACAAACCAAACCACAGGGAATATCTTACAAATCATTCATGGGATCTATTTGATCTGTGAATTACTTTTACAGGTACCAACACTGATAGTGTATGGTGAAAATGACTCCACACCAATGGCCAAGGAAGCTCCTAATAACTTTAGAATTATGCCAAACAGTCAAGAAGTATGTCTGAAGAATGCTGGACATGCAGCATATTTAGACCAACCAGATGTGTTTCACAAGATGCTGTATAATTTTATGGAACTCTTACATCAGTGACGAGGAAAACGTTTTGTTTTTCTCCATTAATCGAATCCAACAACAGCTGTACTTGTAAATAGGATTGTGGTTTAAGGTTCATACACTTCTGAAATATTATGGGTAGTATGGGAAGAAGAGGATTTTTGTTGTAAATACAATGTTTTTGTGATTAAGGAACAAATGCTTTGTGAATTTGTACTTGAAAGTGACATTCTGAGAGGTACAAAATGTCTTTGTCTTTTGCTTCATTTTGCATAGTACCATAAAGGCATATGAAGAAGTGGAAGTACAGCCTCACATATACTTACCTGTGCTGCTGCTATGAGGTTGGTGGTCGACTTCAACTGCAAGACCCCACTGGATAGAGGTCTTCCAGCCTGCAGAGTAGTCACTCAACTGACTGAGCTACGCACCTCCATTGATAAATCAGTGGGTGCATGAAGCTGACCACTTGCCTCCATCTAATTCTCAAGTCCATGAGTCCATGTTTGTCTGATTTGTGTGGTGCTTAAAAACAGATTTCACCTTTAGTTTGCAGTTACAGATTATGACTTGTTTAGTTTGTGTCCCTGGGAAGACTAGCTGTGGGTTTGATGGCTAGCTTGCCAAGAATATTTTCTTTACCACTGCACTGAGATCAGCTTACCTTTTAGTCACCTGTCTGGTAGGTGCCTGAAGATCTGCCATGGTGGTGGAGTAGCCAAGAGGGTAAAGTTGAAGACACATGTGAGTCTGGTGCTGTAGATTCATATGTGTGGAGCTTTGCTATGCCCGTGGTTTTGTCTGTAAATAGTGGGACAGCTGTACCCTCTAGTGAGTTCAACATCCTCTTGCTTCACTCTTCCACAACCTTAAGTGAATTTGCACTTTTTTTATGGTTCAGTCAAAGACATGTTATTTCACAAAGAAAATATTCTTGTTATTTTATATTACCTAGTCTTAGATGAAATAATATTTAAAAAGAAAATTCACAATGGGATCTGTGGATGGAAATAATATTTATTGGATAGTTTTTTCAATAAATGTTTTCCAAACTTATATTCACTTTGTGTTTGTTACTTTGATATTGATATTGATATTGCAAAACTCAAAAACAATATGGCAGTAGGATACAGCTTTGTTTCCCCATATAAATCCTGGAGGAGTTGAGATGCTTGTCGCAGTGGACAAGAATTACCAGTAAGGACTTCAGCGTTTGCTCCCACCAGTGCACCTTATCGTTCATCTTGTCATCATGTAAGAAGGGTTTTCTTTTGAAGTTCCTGTCCAGTGATCCAGACAAGTGGAAACAGTCATATGGAGGTTCTTGGCTGAATGACTGTTGGTCAAGACTCCAGCAGTCTGCAGCTAGGCCTTGGTTGATGGAATTCTGGGATGCACAAAATGTTATTCTCCATTTCGTTGATTACAGGACACAGTGAACGGACACTGCTGTTGCACAACACTGCCCTATCTGCAGGAAGCAGCCTGTTTAAAGCAAATGCTGAACCTGGATTTATTCTTCACCAGGATAAAACATGCTGCTTACTTGGTCTAACTTTATCAGAAGTGCAATAAATAGTAACTTATTATCATGTGTAAGATGGAAGAAATAGGGTGTGTTTTTATTCTGTGGTCTTAATATTTAATGTTATGTTTATAGTCTGTTGTATAATAATGTTGGCTTGAAGTATTGCAATATTGTGGGTTGTGTTATATAAAGTTGTGTTTGTGGAGCCCTCGGTAGCTAAGGATGACTTAGAGGCCAATAGCGAATGTAAAATATATCCATTTTGTTGGCTTCAGTGCTGTGTGTGAGTAGGTTGTCTTCAGTGGCTGTTAACTAATATTTGTGAAGCTGACACATTGTGAAGTTTAGGGCGAAAGAGTTAAATTAAAGACTTTGCATACTCATGCTTGTATTTTCACATATTCTTCCCATCTATATATCACAATGAAATAAATTCTGAACTTGAGGAAATACATTAACACTTTGGCACCTTCAACACAAGCAAGGGAAGTTTCCATATGGATATGCAGTTTACAGGTCCTATTAAATATGTATCAAGGATATTTTAAAAAGAAGTTTAAAAGAGCAAAATTTTTGCTATTTTTCATTATTTCTTGAACACTTTAACACCATTTGAACATACACACTCATGCACATTGTCCATTCAAAAGCATGTCTGAAGCTCATATATCATTGTCTGCAGCTTCATCGGAGAACATTTTTCATTTGCAAAGTCTGTTGTTAGTGGACAACCGCTTTGGAATGTTTTGCTGTGTTAAGAATGGTACAAGTAAAGGTACATCACTACTGCATACAAATATTCAGTAAATATGTGTTTGTATACATTGTACATAAAAGTAAAGGTAAAGTGATCCCGTTACAGGCCCGGTGTGGCCCAGAGGGTAGGTAGAGGTATAGCGCTACTCTTCCACTAGAAGGGGGTGAGTGGTCAGCAGCATGCCCTGGCCGCACTTTACCCCCGGGAAAGACCCGGTACCCATTTTACAGGAGGCTGGGTGGGCCCCAGGGCCGGTCTGGACGGGCAGAAAATCTTGTCCGCTCCGGGATTTGATCCCGGACCGTCCAGCTCGTAGTCAGTCACTATACCAACTGAGCTACCCGGCCCACACATTGTACATATTCTTAAAATATTCAATTCCTTTGTTGGATATGGGTGTTATTTATGTACACATCAAATAGATTCTGTAAAACTTCTGATTCATTTGCTTAAAGACCAGATATCCAGTATATACATACACTGGGCATATTCTGTGTAACATGTAGTTGCTACTTTTAATTTTAAATGCTGTTAGGAAAATCCAGTAGTTTGTTGTATAACAGACACCAATCACACTACATTTTACTGTTATGTTGTGCTGTTCCACTGATATTCGTGACAATTATGAAGAAACTATAGACTTTTAAAGGGTTTATTTTGGAGAAGGTGTTTTGTTACAGAAGGTGTGACCAATGAAGAATAGTCAGTTTGTAAGTTTACAGCAACACCATTTGGTGTCCTTCATGTGTGTTATAGACTTGACCATGTCCTTGTGGTGAACATTCTGTGGATTATGTTAACACCGTGTCTGTGCTGACTTTTATCGACTGAGCTCGATGGCCTGTGCAGCCAGTGCAGTAACTGAACAAGAAATTTTACAAGTTTGTGATCAACTTCTTTATCACTTGTAGGTTGTTGGAATTATTGCGAGCATCTGTCAATTTAAAAAAAAAGTAGAGAATGTAGTATAACATAACATTATGGCATGTTCAGATCTGTGTTCTCCTTTAATGTACATATCAGTAAAACCATTTTGCTTGAATAACTTTTTCATTGACACAAGAGATGATTATTGAAAATGTGGCCTTGGAATTGCAATAGAGAGATTTTTGTATATGACATTCAGAGTACCTTGCATCATGATATATTCTTATAATAAAGCTAACGAGATGCACTATTTCTTAAATTTATTTTGATAAAGCACTCTACATGTTTAGGACAGATCTACCATCCATCATCAGGAGTCTCAACACTGTATACACAGCAACAGGTATTTGTCATGCTAGTTCTGTTGACTATCTGCTAGCTACAGTCAACAGAACTAGCATGACAAATACATGTTGCAGCATATACAGTGTTGAGACTCCTAATGATGAATGGTAGATCTGCCCGAAACATGTAGAGTGCTTTATCAAAATAAATTTGAGAAATAGTGCATCTTGTTGGCTTTATTACAGGACTAGATTTTAGTATTGTTGAGCTGCATTTGTGGTGCTGTCAACATGCTTAGGTCTTCATGTAAAGCATCTGATATTTTTGTCCAGTTTTAACCAAACTTGCTGAATTTGCAGGACAGATTTTAATAAAAGTCTCCAAATAAAATTTCATGAAAATCTGTCCAATTGGAGTTAAGTTATTCCATCACAGACAGATGGACTGACAGACTATGAAGCTAACTGTTGCTTTTGCAGCTTTGCAAATGCACCTGAAGAGACTATTTTGCTCTTCCTGTTCATATTATGTAACTTGTGATTGATCTATGTTTTGTTGGAAATGGTTTTTTAAAAGTATGTGCATAATGTGTTGTAATGTTGTATTTTCATCATGTGGCAAAGAGCTTATTGCACAGCTTAATGCTAAGCAGGCAGACAGGTATGTCATTCACATTTACAGTGAATTGTGTTTAAAATTCATGCATATTTGATTATGAAACTTATACTAACGCTGTTTTAATCTTTTAGGGGTAAACTATTCTTGTAGTTTGAATTCAGGTTGGTAATTCTGATCCTTATCTCTTGTCTGAAATGTAGCTTCAGAGAAAACCAAGTGCTGTATATGAATTTCTCAAAAATCAAGTATGGGCAGTAGAATGCACAGCATAGATCCAGTCTAACTTCACTGCAACATTATTTTCATCATCAATGAGGTCTGGTGACCAACTTGTGGTAGTATAACTGTTGTATATTTTGTGAAGAAATGTCATTACCTGATTTGAGACAGTGAGTTATGCTGGTATAACTGTTAGACTAGTGTCGAGGAATTCAAGAAACTGAGTTATGGCAGTACAACTATTTACATCTGTTACAATTGATATGCCACTGGTTATTTCAAGACACCAAGCTGTGGCAATATAACCAGTGTATCTGGTGTGGAGGAAATAACACTACCTTAATTCAAGAAATGCAGTCATGGTGGTATTCCCACTTCATATGGTGTGGAGGAAATGTCACTACCTTATTCAGGAAACTGAATTATGGTGGTACAACCATTACATCTGGTGTAGAGGACATGCTAGTACATAATTCAAGAAACTGAGTCCTTAGGGTATAACCATGACATTTGGTATGGAGGACATGCCACTACCCAATCCAAGAAATTGAGTCATGGTGGTATAACCATTATATCTGTTATGACAGAATTGCCATTACTAAAAATAATGTTATATTCGATAGTGTTGTGTGTGTTTTAAAGTTTCTAAATTTTCTGTTTGATATGTTGATGGCTGCATGTAGATATTATAATGTAAGTGAATTTAGCCACATTATTCTTGCAGTTACTGGGATGGTAAGAGAGGCCAAAACATGTAGGGCATGGGTGATATAGTCACCAGAAATATAAAGTGCACAGTCTTCCAAAATTCAACAAATATGAAAAAGGTCATCATTATGCCAGTTACAAGAAAGTACTTGCTGGTTGTATCATGCTTTTAGGATTTTTAATACCTATATTTTTAATATGCTTGGCAAAATATTTCTTTTCTTGCAAATCAGAAAATTCATATATACTTGCAAACTACCCGGAAACTACGTCTTTCTAAGGTTTGGATAAAATTTTTCACCTTCATTTCCATGCCAAGACTTTTCATAACTCAGTTTTACATCTGTTGTGCTTGATTTGTTTTCAGCAAATTAAGAATCAAAGATGCACCATTATAATTTTAAATTTTGGATTACAGTTTTCTGGGATGGGATATCAACCATTTGGAAGAACCTACTACCTGCATCTTGTACCCTAAAGATGAAGGCAATGCATTTCTTCAGAATAGAATCTGTGTGTCAGACATCGGAACACTGCAATCATGATACTCACGAGACCTGTTCACATTGTTGAGATTGTAGTCATCAGTGTTTTGACATGGTGTGGTACTGTATGTGGATACCATTATTTGGAGAACATCACTTTCTGTGTTCATTGTTGACCCTGTCTGTCAAGATTACACAAACGTGAAGACCACAGTCTGAACATTCATGACAATATTTCAGGCTCTCTGCCAGGAGGAAGTGCTTTGTCTTTCATGCATGACTTTTGACACATCATTCTATTGCAGAATTTTTGTTTGTATAAAGTTTTGCATCATATTAACGATTATGAGAAGACCGTGGTTCCTGAGATGGAATATTTTTTAATCTTGTTTTCTGAAAACTTGGAGGAATTGGTACAACAGTTTTGCTTGTATCACATTTGTTACTGTTATTATCAAAATGTAACCCATTTGTTTACTATTACGTGCATGAAAAAAATACACTAAGAGGTGGTAAATTCTGTAGTTTGTGCTATTTAAAACAGATGCCTTTAAGGAAATGGACGAGGGCTACTCATTGAAGTCAACTGGGACGAAACAAAAGGTGCATAACACTCGACATAGCGAATGAGTTAAAAATGGACCAATGCAGCATCTGCAAACTAGAAGAAATGGATGTTCTCATCTCCAGCTTATGTTGAGCATACATTACCTTTCCTTTGACTTGATATTTTCATGGTCTTCGGTTATTACAATGGTAACTACAAAGGTTGCATTCTTAGATGTGATAACCTTGCAGTTTGGTAACCATTTACCATTGTATTATAGAGAACTGCTGCCTCATGGTACCCTGAAAATGGAAACAGTATTTGTCTCCAAAATGTTGGTAAATAGCTATCAGACTACATGATGTCACATCCTACGTGACAATTTTGATATTGTTGTTATGGTAACAGTGAATGGATACAGTAGCATTCAGAACAGTCTCTGTCTTGTTGTTTCATAACTAAATTTAGGTGAGCGTATTTTTTTGGACACAGTCCACATAACCCATCAGGACCACACCTAGCCTTAGATTTCACTTTTGATCATTTGCAGAAGGCAGTACATAAAAGATCCAGTATGCTGCGTTGAACAACATGAATGACAATGGGAAGATGATCCGTGAGTATTTGTCTATGACATTTACATCTTTAATCTTTGGCATTGATGCTCTGATAGCTGATGCTCCTTTTTTCAGTGCATGGAAAACTTTGGGTTTGTTATGTTGAGGAAGATTACTTCTTGTTCCACGGAAATGCACTCCACCTGCGGACCGGACAGGGTAGGAATAACCACCACCAGCTCGATTCATGCGGAAGCTGGGTGGAAACTTGGTGGGATCAAGACCTTCTGCTGAAGAAGTGGAATAATTGCGACTGTTGTGCCGGTTGCGGATGGACGGGATGGGGGACATTCGCAGGTCCTGCAGCTCGATGATTTCCTGCTGTTGTTCATCAGACACTGATCCAGCTGATGCTGTAAACAAGCGGTTGTTGTGGTTACTGTGATGGATTTTGGACTTGCTGGGGGATTTCATGCCTTCTTTTGCTGCAAGATATTGTATTTGTTAGGTTGATAATGTAATTACAATTTCTCAAAAATTGTCCCCATTTAATAAATATTGAATATGCAAATGTATTTCATATTTTTGCTTAAATAACAGTAGTGGTTATCGGATACTATTACATCAAATCCTTGTAGAAATGTTTTATATCTTAGCTGGGATAGCTTAGGCAGTTTGGTGACTGTGGCACGGGCTGGATGAACCAAGTATTGGTGTTGATTCTGAGTAGTGTTACAAAATTTCCATCTCCTTCAAAGCATCGAGATTGCCTGTGGGGCCCAGTCAGCCTCATATGCATTGTTTATTGAGGTTAAGCTGTACCTCCATTCCTGTATAGCCCTTCATGGCATGCTGCTTTAGCAAACGGATGACTTTATCTTAACTTTTTACCGTTTTGAGAATGTGTTTGGGGCCTACTTGTCTTACGATTGTCATTACTAAACTCCATATAGTGCCAAGATTATGAATATATAAACTGTTCCTTGTTTTGTATGTGTTCATATTGTATTTAGACACAGAGGTGACTGAATTGGTTACAGATAAGCACAACTATGATCATGTTCCCTGAAAGGAAGTAAAAATGTTAAACTTGTCACTGTGTCAAGTCACTGCCATTGAGATGTGGGGGAACGACACAGCACCGCACTCCCTAACCTCAGTATCACATAGAGGTAATAGCTTAGCTTCATACTTTGATCACTTTACCTCTGGTATCTGCCAGGTAGAGCACTGGGTGTGTTCTGGAGCTAGTCAAAATGCAACTCAGAATTAAATCTGAAATTAACCAGCCTGCAGCCAGTCGTTACACTGACTTAGACATTAGAATATCCTGAAAACAGCTGTTTGTGGTATAAGGGACAGTATATATTTACACTTTGTTATGGATTGATTGATCACAATACTGGACCAATTTCCTTTTTAAAATATGTATAAGCCTATGTCATGATGATGATCATCTGCATTTTGCAGAGTCCTCTGGCTAATTGAATGCTTGCTTGAGCAAAAAATTCCTTTTTTTTTTAAATAAAATCTGGAGGTTTGATACCGTATTAAGAAATGGCCAGTACCCAGAGCCACGTGAATCTAGTCTGCACTTTCACATACTTTTACTTAATGATCAGTGTGAATATGATCCTTCCATCTATTTGTGAGGTTTCGTGATCAGAATTTTTTGTATTACTCTGCATTCATTGTACATTCAATTTAATGACTCTGTTAGCGTACTAACTGGATGTTGAATGCCCTCTTGGTGAATATCACCATATTTAACCAAATATAATAAGAGAAGATTTTCCTGTTTCATCATCTGGAAAATCGGGGGTGGCACCATATAATTGTGTGCAGAGTGAAACATGTTCTCTGAAGCTGTTTCATTTTCAGGGCGAATTTACTGACAGTATAAAAGTTAGGAATTCTTTCTTACCTTGTACTGTTTTCCTTTCCTCAGCCTCTTTAGTTTTCTTTGATTTCTTTTTAGCACGAGCTCCCCAGTAAGTATAGTTTACAGCTGCATACTCAAGTAAAGCCGCAAATACAAAGACAAAGCACATCACTAAGTAGATGTCAATGGCCTTTACGTACGAGATACGAGGGAGGGAGCTCCGTACACCTGTGCTGATTGTGGTCATTGTGAGGACAGTTGTGATTCCTGCAAACAGTGCAACAGCATGTGAAATGGAAAATCTAACTTGCTGATATTTGCATGTGGTGCGTAGCTTAGTAACATCGTATATAAATGAATACTGTAGTGGCAGCACATTGGCAAATGAATGTGCAAACCAACACATTTTCCTACATTCAGGTTTTGATGATCACTGTAGAGATCTTGAGAGAGTCACATCATTGCATGCGAGCATACAGAATGTTACACTGGTGGCATCAACTGGTACAAATTCTGTTCTCATTAGAGATCGTTGTGTAACGTATAATCGGAATAGGGTAGATAATATTATCAGATAGTTATGTGACTTGTGAAACATTTTGTGTTTCTGGTGGAGATCAGCATGTTTGCAGAACATGCTGATCTCTATCTTCAGGGCTGAAGTGAAAAGGGTGACAATGTGGCTAGGTCATAGAGGCATGTCATTTGAAAGTTTGTACTCAGGTCTACATGAAGGGTGGTCAAGGTGGAAATAGAGGTCACCTTTTCCACCATGCCCATCCTCTGTGATTGAGGAGATCCACTGTTAAGACCACATAATTTACAGCCCAGAATACCATACCTGAAATCACATGTATGTGAAATGTGGTCTTACCCTAGGGAGGAAGTGATTCGTGATTGAGTATAACATTTTGGTAGAGAACCCCTTAGAAAATGTCTACTGAGAAAGACTGAGGATGTGGAGTGAGGCAGCAGGCAAGGTTAAGGCAGGTGTTAGGGAAATAGGTGATCTGTACTCCTCACCCAATATTGTGCGGGTGATAAGATCGAGAAGAATGAGATGGGCGGGGCATGTGGTGCATATGGGTGAGGAGAGGGGGGTGTATAGGGTCTTGGTGGGGAAACCGGAGGGAAGGAGACCACTGGGGAGACCTAGGCGTAGATGGGTGGATAATATTAGGATGGATCTC
>Ga0131853_10004574_pt1 | contig 24799 bp, 18 predicted proteins | sample TergutLab28metaG_FD_92764 | JGI IMG/M metagenome (GOLD analysis project Ga0131853, IMG submission 92764) | Labiotermes labralis P1 segment gut microbial communities from Petit-Saut dam, French Guiana - Lab288 P1 (version 2) (version 2) | ecosystem: Host-associated > Arthropoda: Insects >...
CCTCTTTCTCCCCCCCCCCCCCCCCCCCACGGAATCACGCCATGTACAGTATTTACACCTTGTATCAGTGGCTTCATTCTGTACACCAATTCAGCGCCAATACGAGATAAGATTGCACTTGCCATTTCTAGGTCGGGTCAAGTTGAGGTTTGATAAGATACTCGTTATCTTTGTTTTGTACATATTTCAATCCGTTACTGGAATGTCGTGAAAGCGAGAATGGCGTGAGCAAACTTTAGTTACCCATCACGTCAGCCCAAGCTGGAAAGCGCCTGACATTTATTCGGATGGTGCCCGGCTCCAACCCCTGACATGGAAGCCGCCGGACAGACTCAAGAAGTTCGTGGTTAAGCCCAGTTCCTTCTAGTAAATGTCAGAATACCTGAAACAGGCCACGGCCAATTCCTGGCAAGTACTTAAAATATTCATTGTTCTCATTACCATTCAAGATATTAGTCCATAATTTATCCTTCTAATAATGTCGTTAGCCGGTCCCAGTGGCCGCGCGGTCCAAGGCGTAGGTCTGCGGCCGCTCGCCTGCTGAGATTGTGGGTTCGAATCCCACCGGAGGCATGGATGTCTGTGTGTTGTGTGTGTTGTGTGTTGTAAGGTATAGGTCTCTGTGACGAGCTGATCACTCGTCCAGAGGAGTCTAACAACTTGATTATATATCTACTTAATTTTACACCCTTATTCATGTATTTACTAGTTAATTTTTGTGTAGTGTATTGAACGATATTCTTTTATTTTTTCCTGTGGCGCTGCGGCCCAACGCGGGCCAAGGCCTCCTCATTCTTGAGGTTTCTTTATCACACACAACGACACACCACAGTCGGTAGATTGTGGTGCGTTCAATACGCCATACACAAATTAACTAGTAAATACATGAATAAGGGTATAAAATTAAGTAGATACTCAAAAGAGTAATTACATTTCACTCCCTACAACCATTTGTGGGCAGGGTAGCTCAGTCGCTGTACCGACTGAGCTACGGTCTGGACGGTCCGGGATCGAATCCCGGTGGGGACGAGATTTTCCGCCCGTCCAGACCGGCCCTGGGGCCCACCAAATCTCCTGTAAAATGGGTACCGTCTCTTTCCCGGTGGTAAAGTGCGGCCGGGGCGTGCTGCTGACCACTCACCCCCTTCTAGTGCCGCGGTCATGGAAGAGTAGAGCTATACCTCTACCCACCTTCTGGGCCACACCGGGCATGTAACGGGATCACTTTACCTTTACCCTAAAACCATTTATCTTTGGCTTATTTAACGGCGCTCTTTACACTGTTATAACGCATTCAGAACGAACATTTTTCACTCACTTTTTGTGTTCATCGTTTCTTTCGCGGATATTGCGGCCCGGGTCGCCATTCGGAAATACAGATCTGGCTCTTGGACCCCCAGCACACCTCACCTGCAAAACAAGCGACTCTCTAAAATCACATTTATTACACATATTTAAATACCTAGAATTAGAGGAAATATTTTTGGATTACGTGTTGCCCACATCATTGTAACATTCCTTGTATTTACCTATGACTACAGTCACCTACCGACTGCTACATAAACTTCTAAAAAATTTCTAGACTTCTTGTCACATCGGAAATATACGACTACCAGTCAAAACAAATTAACACGGAATTACATTTATGCGCCGCTTAACGACGTTTCGGTCAACGACGGACTGCATATTCGTCAGTGATCCTATAATATTATAATGTTATATTATAACACCACTGTGCTACAATTGCCTACAGTATTCAGTACAGTAACACGCTGTACAGGTTTGTAGTCTAGGAGCAATAGGCTATACCATATGGTCTAAGTGTGTAGTAAGCTACGCTATCGAGGTTTCTGTAAGTAAACTATGAATTTTGTACAACGACGAAATCGCCTAACGACGCATTTTTTAGAACGCATCCCCGTCGTTAAGCGACGCATGACAGTTTTTAACGGAACCCCACAAAGCCCATGTTTGTATATCTTATATGAACATTTAAACTTTTTTTTTAGTTTAACTTCTGTGAGGGAAGGAACGAAACTATGGTATTAACACTAAGGAAGGTGGGTTTCAGCAGCATCATAATTATCGTGCTTATGACAGTGTCACCAACACTAGTCACACCGACAAACCAAAGTACTGCAAATGCATTGCGCGTAAGGCTGCTTATTTTCTCAGGCCAGATTTTATAGACTGGGATCCGCTTATCCGCTTATGCCATAGATGGCCACACATCTGGACTGAGCGACCTGATCTAAAGACAGAAATCTTTCACTATCTACTGTAGTTCATAGTGTATTAGCAATAGGTCATCTAGTCAAATAAATGTAAAATAGGATAATAATATGTAACATAAGAAAGTAAAGTTGTTTCAATTAAAAATTTATCTTTTCAAACCAAAACAATTTACCATAATTAAAAGGTATTTTTCATTAATTTTCCTACTGCGAAGTTGATTAGTGATACTGTATATCTTGCGATAACTCACTGAAAGAAGGAAAGCAATATTTTAAATGTTAGGCGTCAGACGGCTTCGGTATCTTGATCTGATTTTCTTCACCTGGATTAAGGCTTCTTCGCAGAATTAATTTATTCAAAACATGTTGCCGAAAGAAGAGCTATAGATAATATTGAGGCGGCTAACAAATTTTGTTAGAGAACAAAGAGCGGCCGTGAGCGACTGTTCGGTCACCTCTGGCTTCATACTCTGAAGGATTGTCTACGTGAAATTCACAACAAACACCAAGTCAAAGGAGACCGGCCGTTCATTACAGTCTCGAATCCATACCTATGCATAAAGTCATAATAGACTGTGGTTCCCAGGCGGCCAAGTTGTCAGCTCGCAATTAGTATAAAGTTAACTAAATATCAGACCACCTCCATATTCCAGAGTCCTTGAAATTTGATAATTACTCATTTGGTCAAGAGGCTTGGCGCCTTGTCATTAAACGCTGGACCGACATCTTCATTGGATAGAGCTTTCTTGTCATGGCCTATACATATATTCATTGTATGGGGTTTGTTGCACAGCAAATTTACCTTACTGAGTTCGTCTGTGAATTAAATAAACTTTATGCTAGTTACACAGTATGTTTGCTTGCGTATGGTCTGTTTAACGACGCTTTCAACAGCTCGAACCATGTATATATATATATGTAAACCCAGAGCGTTCAATGGTAGATAAAGTGTTCTATAAATAATCGAAGCATTATTCTATATGAAACTGCATTACATTTTTGCGGGAGGAGAAAGCTTTGGTTGGAAAAAGTCTGGGGTTTGAAACCAGGGTGGCTTGGTCTCTGCACCCTTTGGGACCGGAGGCAGGCATTCTCCTACAACCGAAGAAAATCACTCAAAGTCTGTGCCACAACGGCCGCAAGATGCTAGGCACAACGCATCCTATCGACTGACGCATAAGTACGGAGTGCGTCGGCTGGGATGCTGATTTCAAGCCGTTTTCGGCTAAGGACTCAAGCGAATTTGGTCAGCTCTCAGGCAGCACAGATGCTCTGTCACCCATATGAGCTAATTTTGAGTCAAACCTCTCGGTCAGTCCTATGACGTTTTGAAGAAAAAATGGAACACGCTAATCCTCGTGAATTTGCTTGTAACACATGTGTGAATGTGCATTAGTCGCAAAACGAAGACACTTCGTAACACCTGCAGCTTCCTAATATGTGGGCAGCGGGCTTCCAGACACGGCATGCGTAGTCCACCATAAGACGGGTAACCTGTCCACACAGCAAGCAAAATGCAGCCAAGGGAACGGCCTAAAACGCACAGTCTTTGGGCTACCTTTTCTTCCATGTAATTTATGTGAGCCGACCAGGTTAACCGTATATCGAGAGTCATCCTAAGGCACCCAGCTGTTTCGATCCCTTAAACTGACTCATCAGAAACGTGTACTGGCCAGTCCCCATGCAAAGGTCTCGTAGTCGTAACGAAAAAAACGGATTTTGTTTGGTATCATCAACCCTCGGATATGAGAGCAAAACCAGCTTCCTACTTTCAATGCATCGAATACTTTGTATAACCTTATCTTTTAATGATTTTCTCAACACTTTTCTTCCTACGGTTAATTCGTACACCCAAAGAAGAAAATTGCTATGATTCAAGTTTCTATTTCTCATGCAACTATACAGATTGAAATACATAAAATATTTGTGGATAGAAATTATAGTTTAGAACATAAATTTGAATGTAATATATCTGTATTATGATCGTTCCTGGCAATTGTCATATTTTTTTTATTTTCTTGAGAGAATGGTTCTTGCACACCCGTTCTGAGAACTGACAATATATCCGGTCTATTCTTTTCTACTTAGTTTTTGAACAAATAGAAAACCTTCCACGCCAGTAGTAAGAGTACAGGTATACCAACCGGAAGTGACAAGTCGCGTGATGTAATTATTGGCGGTGGAGTCAATGAACTTGCACCGGAAGTGACTTCACATTACAAAATTATGGCGCCTGGGTGAATACCTGTTTGCTCTCCGGCGGTCATGTGATGTAAATGATGTAACACAAACAAATATGGAGGATGAATTAATTAATATGTAAACAAATATGGCAGTGGTCACGTGATGTAAACAAAAGAAAACATGTAAACCAATTTAGCGGATGACCTAATATGTAAAACACATGGCGGATAACCTACTTATGCCAGATAGCGTGTCGTCGTGTTGGACTACGACAGCTTGACGCCTTAACCTAAATTTAATCTTTGTTAAACAGCGTGGCGCCTGCCGCCATTTTGAATGAGCCCAATTTTTAAATTACATCAATTTGAATTACGCCATTTTGAATATGGTTACAACGGCGGAAGTTTTAAATATTATTATTATTTTTTATTTGGCGCTTACCACCATTTTACAATATGGCTAACGGCGCCGCAGTTTTAAATTTGTGCTAACCTGACTTTAAATTTGAATTACCACATGCAGCAATTTTTAAAATATGCGCTAACCCAAATTTAAAGTTACCGTTTTACAACATGGCTGCCAGAGCGGTGTTTTTAAATTTGTGCTAACAAACATTTAAATATTACTAGTTTTGAATTCCGCCATTTGGATATGGTTACCGATGCGGAAGTTTCAAATTTGTGCTAACCTTACTTCAAATTTGAATTACCACTTGCCGCCATTTTACAATATGGCTACCAGCGCGGTATTTCTAAATTAAAGACCTAGTTAAAATATTATTTTGAATTCCGCCATTTTGAAACATAAATTAAACATATTTCGCGTGGTTTTATAAAATTTATATGACTTTATAATTAGGAAAAACAGGTGACTGGTTGGGTAACATAACAGACTCACAATTTAAAAATTCTAGGCTCGAATCCTGCTGCTTTAATCATCTCTTTTTTAAAGGAATCTAATCTAGGTATATTGTAAGAAGGAAATATAAAGACACAATTTTTCTATTTACAAATATATAAAATGAAGAATATTTATTATTATGCTTGTTATTAAAATTAAAAACAAATTATAGTAATAATGGCATAAATGTATAAATTCATGTTATTAAAATAAAAAAATATAATATTATTAATGCGTGTACAAATCAAATTACCCCATTTACCTCACATTTATTGGGATATTTATTTTGACACTTATAAATTCATAAATATAGTTTATTAAAAATACAATGTTACTAATAGGCGTAAAAATTATCCACGCTTATAAGTATTTATCCGGCACAAGACAGGTTGAAGTGACGTGTTTTATAAGTTAGTTCATTCCACAATGCATCGGAATCAACGGCATTTGTGTTTGGAGGTGTACAAAAGCATTTAGATTGAAAAAGTTATCTCGCCACTCTACCATTTCATTCTGGAATCTACTGAATTTGATCACTTGTCTGTCTATGGAAGAACTTGCTAAATCCTTAAGTTGTTACCAATCGTTTCCACTTAGTTACACTTGAGTTTTCTCACTCGTGATGCGAATATACCGTCCACAGTACTTACAGGTTATGACGCGGGTCACCAATATCGTTTTATTTCCTTATTGGGAATAATAGTCTCGAACGTCACCAGAATGAAACACTGTATGTCATTTAAAACCACATGTCCTGAAGAAGTTCCGAATTTCACATGTGGTTTCAGGTCAACATTTAGGTAGATGCAGAATCAATTTGTCTCTTGCTCCTTGGAGAAGAATGTACGTCGAAGTAACCCCGTTATCTGGAAAACAATGATATGCAGACAGAGCAGTACACTTTGCACACTGCAGACTAAGAGTGTAAAAATTGAGCAACCGAGCAAATGAATGGGCCGTCCGCAATGCGCAGACATATCTGGACTTGTTGTGACATGCAAAGGTGCGGCTGATGGCTGGCAGAATTATGTAGGCGAGTTTAGCGCATCCTAGTTTAGTGATATCAATAATTTTAGGTCGATAAGACCACTAAACGTTGTGTTTTCTGAGGTCCGAAGCAATACATTGCAACAAAAGATGATGCCTCGCGTTGTAGTACAATCTCCAGCTCTAAATATTCTACATCACCATCATTCCAATTACACCCGTGGCGTTAAACATTGATACATCCTCCCAAACGTACTCTCTCTTAAAGACATATGATGAGACCCTGTTACTGTGGGAGTCTGAAGCAGCCAACTCCTTGGCCACGAGATCACCATATCGCCATTCCAAGTATGTGAAGTCAATTATTAAGAGAGATATTGCAGACTGATAATCGTGAGTGAACGTACCTTTATTTATATTTGCGACTTGACGACTTCGGCTGCAACTGGCCGCAAGCGGGACAAAATCCGAACTGAGCGCGGAATATGCGTACTACCTTTTTATCGCTGCAGGAGTATCAAGCAGGAAAAACCTTTTGAGGAATAACGTCATGGATAATCCCATGGCTCTTTGAAAAGCGTAGATGCGGCAGTAATGACCGCAGATATTCGAAGTTAAACCCTGTAATGTGTGGCCGTTAAATATCCAAGAAATTGAGTGGCGTTGCAAGAATAAAATAATTTCGATTTTATAGGTTGGCAGACCGTACGAATCAAAATATTCGGTGTACGCAGATTCGGAAATACAAACAGATACCCAATGCGCCCGGGCATATAATGCTTGTGAAGGCTGCTGACAATTATTGAGGGCTTTATAAATGTGGATGGTAAAAAAATCCATTGGATAAACGCTTTGAAAATACTTTAATATTTAGTTAAAACTTTAATGATCTGAATGGTATTCATTCTACTGTTACGTTTCTAGAGTTGTCGATTTTAACGTGCCCAGGAATTTCAGCATACAAAATGCAAGTGACGGGTTGTTAGTTGTTTTTTGAATCGTGCCTCACTGCGCACATTTCACTGACGGCGGAGGATTATACGTTCTTCGACCGCATCTCTGTCTGGTGTTAGGCCAAACCCAAACTTTTCGAAACGCTTATTAAATATTTGTAACGTAATCTGGTGGTCACGGTCATAGTTAATTATACTTGTAATTGAAAATAGTGTTTCGTAGGCCCTTTTAACCCCAAAGGGTGCAGGGCAATACGCAGTGACAGGGAGGGTTATGAAATCCGTTTACGTACGACACAAGTGTTGTTATATAATTAAGATTTTGGAATGAATTTGCGCTGTTTTTAACCAAAGCTATAAGATTCCTTTCTGGAATTGGTCCAAGAATTACGTCATTGATAGAGACGTGCTGCTTCCCAGGATTCGCATGAAAGTTTTTAATTTCAGTATTTTAACAGAATAATGTCCTTTGCGTTTCATCCCCAAACCATAGCGTGAGAAAGGAGAAGAGGGGGCTTCAACTAAAATTGGATGGTAAAAAGAGTAGCGTCTAGAATCTTTATACGCTCTTTGGTGTGGTCGGGAAGGGTAAAAAGATAAAAAGCTTCTGGTGCACGTGTCATTTTAATGTTCATGTCTAGAACATTAATTGGTATTTAATCGGAATTGAACTAGTTAGAAAGGAGCCTTCCATATAGTTTTAGAGTTTGACCGTTGCTGAGGTAATTTATTCGTGTGGCGTATCCATTGTAGTCGTTTAGTGCTCCATCGCTGGTAGGCGAGTCAATGTACCAGAACCTTGAGGTGCATGCGTGATAGACGTATCACGACCGCAGTTTACAAGCTTTTCAAGTTTGGGTTTTTGATGTTTGTTTGTCTCGTGAGGAGTGACAAGCTTACCGATTAATCAAAATCTGAGAGAACTAAACATGTGGTGCAACAACCAACTGTTTTTAGCTCAGCACTCGCTAGATCTAATCCATCAGTTTTCACAAGTTTGATGCGCAAGAGTGGACGCACAGAATTGAAATCAATATAGTAATCACTATGCCCCGAGCAATTAACTCACAGCAAGACAGGGTTGTCTGCCGGCGCAATAGGTTCGTATGTAACGGTGTGACTATTTACGACAGATGTTTGTGTGCTGCGCTTGAGGAAATTCCATTATTTCTCCTCCTTACTTTCTTCTGTGAATACATCCATCAGCTTTCTACGTTTACACGGTGACAATGCCTTTTTTTTTTTAGCTTACGCTTCCGTTCTAAACCCAAACCAGACCTCACCATTATTTAAGCTTTTATTCAAGGTGACCCTCTGTTTTATTAATACGAGTTTTCAAAATATCGCAACAGGCTGTTCTGGTTCCTTATTAAGAATATCGATTATTTTGTTTGAACCTGTTTTTAACGTTTATTTTCCTACAGCCTTTGCTCCCGAATACAAGAGAGATTTAACAGAGAGGGAGAACTCTACGAATGCGTCTATAACGTTACCATTTTTCACCCTGACACCACCCCTGTAAACAGACCCAATCTCCTCACTATCACTATGATCTACCTAGGACCGTCTATATCGATCCACTGTAAATGACAAACTGAGATTTATAGCGTGGAGGACTTCTTTTAAATGTAGTATTACAAGGCAGGCAATAGCACTGTCTTCAAACACTACATTTTCGCCGGTTTTCGCAACTATACGAATCGCAATTGACTCTATAAAGGCCTATTCCTCTGGTTTGTACATTGGGTACTGAAATCTATGATAAACTGTGTCCCATGGGAAGTGCAAGGAAGACATTAGTTGCACGTAAGAATGTCGAATCCAATTTGGTTTTTTAATATATGTGTAAATACAAACAGGCTCCGATATAGCAAAATCACATTTATCTTTCACCGCTACGGTTATTTTGGAAGAATGACAATTAGCAGATTTTATAATTGTTTCTGCTAAATCTTCAATTGCATTATATACCCGGGCAGGGAAGTAACATACTACATTCTCACCAAGCCTAATGGATTTCTCCCCGTAGCATCAATCAAATAACTCTTTAGTTTGCCTATGATATTTGTTTATGCACCCGTCAAATATGAGGATAAGTTTTTTTTTCAGACGGTTTAAAAAATGTGGTATATTCGTGAGAAAATCAAACAGAGACCCATGGTGTTTTACAGGAAATTTGACTTGCTTTTTATCTACGCGTAAGGTATTGTATATATGACACTTTTAAATCATGTAGGACAAAATATGTCGAATAGACCTACTTCAAACATGTCAGTTTGAACTTCGAGCGGAACTCGAGAGGAACTTTCTGATGGCAATGTCACGTAAACATGATCCATTATACTTGCTTGATATCGGAGACGTTTACCCACGAGTTTAATGTCTCGTTGTATCCCCTCCACATGGCAAGATGCTGTTTCATACAGTTTGTGTAACGTGTGAACACTATTTTGTCTATTTGGAGCTCGCTTCGGGGTGATACAATGACTTTGACAAGCTCATAATTGTAATACTGGACTTCGATAAGACGAACTTGCAAGCCTGAGAGTTCGGAAACAGTTTGGGGCATGCGTTGAATAACTTTAACACCTCGAAATATTTCTGTTATAAATGTTTGTTCATACCCCTTCAAACATCACATTTTCTTTCGTTACTCTCACAAGATCTCCCACTTTAAATTTAACGCGTCCTTGAGGAATTTTAGCCCTCTGGCAATCCACATATCGCCATATAGTGTAAATGTTGGAGGGGTTTACTTGCTCGTTGGCATACCTATTGTTGAATGGACTGAGGTGTCATAATTCATTAAAATTTATTAATAATATACAAATAATGGAATGTGTTGTTCTTAATGAAATATTTACACATCCATGTTTTCGGAGTTCTGTTAAAACGTTCGTTATTGGCTCCCTTCGTGTTGGCATTGCGATTCGTATGAAAATTTACTCTCTGGCTTTTCAGGTACTGTTGGGCAGTAGAATTGAGAAATTTAGTACCCATATCTGATTGTACGGTAATTGGTTTTCTATTTTGAAATAAGTATTTTAAAGCTGATGTTTTTGAGTTAGAGGTCGTGTCCTTCAGACGCATGCTCCAATGATACCGTGAAAATATATCTAGGACGTTTAAGAAGTATTTGTGCTTATCGTTGTATTTCGATAGGGAACTTGCTTCAACATCCATTTTGTTACGGTATATGGATATAAACGAAAACACCGTACGGGTTTGTGCATAGAGTATGTGTTCTGACCTGATAACCATTCTTCCACATATTCTTTTCTTCCTTTTACTGCCCTTCACAAACGTTGCTACTGAACCGAAAACTGCTGGATATTTAGGATCGTAATAATCTTTACACAGAGACATTATTATTTCAATTATTCCCAAGGCACTTCCTTTGTGTTAGTAAACAGTTGCGAAATATACCGCGTATATTTGAGACCTTTGTTCGTTTTCATCTTGCATGAGTTACTATAATAAAATCTATGCGCATTAGACTGGAATAGTAATTGTTTATATGCCTCTCTGTCCTGATGAGAGACCAAGTTTTTACCAGGTCCTATTTGGGCTAGTAATTCCCATAGGCCTTGCGTTGCCTTTTACTTTCTGCAATCTACAAATATGTTTTTATTCTTATACTTAAAACTTGACCGCCCTATTTTAGAAGAACCGTCTGTATCATCTTGGTATGCACGAAACGTCGGGTAGTAGGATACTTTGCGTGTTAATACGCTTTGAAAGCACTTTCAATGCACAGGCAAAGCATCGATTTCTGATTCAGACTCAAAATCTTCTCCTTTAAACAGATGCAATAAACGAATTATAGTTCAGGTTTAGGTTTTTTGTAAAACTAAGCTTCATATCTCCCGTGTCTACAATATTAATGGGGGATAGCTTCGCATGTTGTTTCCAGTTTTCAAGTATAGGTCTTGATGCAGACGAAACTGAGTCCATTTATTATAGCTGTGAGCTATACTTTCTAGGATCTTTTTACCTGGTGGTTGTGTGGTGTTCACAGGATCACGCGACGACAGTGGACCGGGGTCGACTATCCTGTTAGCACTACGAGGAGGGGATTCCTCAAGTTAGGCTCGCAGTCTTATTTCGGCCATATTTAACAACAATTTACTACGTGTCAAAATTTCGGATCTTGAATGTTCATGACGCTATTTCAACTACAATGCCTTCGCCACAACAAAGAAAATGCGTTACGCAGTCCTAGTTCTTACCGTCGGTAATGCGCGCTAATTAGCGACTACCACCTCTGCAAAACCAATTTTAACGGTCACAGGGTCACTCGACGAGAGTAGACTGGAGTCACCTACTCTGTTAGCAATATGAGGAGGGGAACACACTAACTACTGACGCCTTCGGTTCGTGGGGTCAGGTATGTGGTAGGCTGCCACTTGAGTGAGAGGGATGGTGACTCGAATAGGATTAGTTCCAAGGAGAATACGACCCAGGCCAAACAAGAATAAGCTAAACTCTATTTTCCTCTACAGTTACATACAATTTGACAAATAACGGTCAAAAGTGTTTCCAAGAGTAAAATTACAACCATGTATCACAGTTCTGAATTGAGGCAAAACTATCCGCCTCGCCTTTATATATATATCCCAATTTGCCCCGTGAATTTCCAAAGTAAGCTTTCGAGTTTATGTCCAAAATTTAGTTCAACCAAAGCGACTCACCTTTGATAATAAAGAGGTATGCTATGTTTACCACCATGTCAGCCTTCAATCATTCAGATATTCTTCACGGCTGGTGATCTTCAAGACAGCGGTATAGCGTCAGCAGTCTTGTTGTCTAAATTTCGTTGATTGAAATTACGCCGAAAAGTAAGCTAACTAGCCAAATATTCGTGAGAATATATAAAGATGATTTGCTTGTGTCATGCATTCCTCGGTGTGTTAACACAACCTTACTACATTTATCCTAGTTTCATACATCTTACAATGTAACAGTCTTCGCAACTCTGTGTAGGTATAGTACGTATGTCAGACAATCTTTACGTGATAAAATACCATCCTACAACTTGGTCAGTTTACAATGTGGTAATCGCTAAACTCCACTAATGACAGAGTGCCATTTCCTAGTTTCACACAATGTCCCTTTTTCAAAATTACACAATTACAAAATTTTTCATACTACCGAAATATTCATTGTAATGTTGGTGGTGTTGGTGGTGGTGGTGGTGGTGGTGGTGGTGGTGGGGGTTGCTGAAAACGATTTTCCCACAGTTCCGGAGGAACTAGAATCATAAGTTGGAATGCCATTTTTAATTATTAATATTAATTAGCGTTCCTATTTCACCTGACAAAATACTTCTGAGCAGTTGAACTATGAAACAGCCGTTTTGAAATAAAACTTTAAGTTTACTCTTGATTTTAGGGTCATCCAAAGCTCGTAACCGATTCTTGTATTTACTCAATGTATTCTCCTATTTTGTTAATTTATGATTCCAATTCAATGTATTTATAGCACACTCGACAATAACGTTTATGAGTTCGCCGTGTGCAGATGCAAGTAACGCGCGTCTGACTTGTGGTTTAGCGTCTATAAGGACGTGGAGAAAATGTAGTTGTGACTCTAAGCGGTCCATTAACTTGTATAGGTGCAAAAGATCAGTAGTTTCCCTGGGGAATAGTTTTGTTCTAATTCTTATTAGATCATTAATCGATTGTGTTAGATCCAAAAATATACACCTATGCGGGTCTTTACACAAATCCAGTTGGGTTTTATGAAAACTGGAAATGTTTTCAGGGTATACATGCCGAGCCAATTGCACAATCTGAGTCTTGTGTCTAGAATTCTTAACTATATACTTCCTATTTAAGGAAACAACACGTGTCGATGTACCTTGGTGAAACAAGTTTTTTCATTAGTACCAGACCAATGTTACGATGATGCGATCCTTTGGTAAATAATTGGCTCACTTTTGTAGAATAGGCAGAGTCCATCATATCATCGAACACTATAAGCGTAGGTACATTTTCAGGGTTAACAATGTCTGGTATACCTTAGACAAAAGCGTTTTTCAATCGATGCGGTGATTTAAATGGGCAATAGCGCCCCTAATTATGCATAAAAACAAATTTATTAGACGTAACCCTAGCCTTAATAAATAAGTAAACAATTGCACATACGCCCTGCCAAACTAAATTGATCATGCCCGTAAGGCAAGAAGGCAAATTTGTCCATAAGGCGGCGCTTTTTAAATACAAATTTGTACTACTTTGTTTCTGGTTCTGAAACCTCTACAGCACCATGTTTACTCTTGATATTTTTAGGATTGTGTACATGCATTGGTGAATTGTGTTTCAAAATCATGTCCCGCAAAGTGAAGTTTAGAACCCTTGAATTTTCATAATTCAAGTTTAAACCGTTCACTTTACAGTTGGTTGTACGTTTTCTTGTCGAGAAGCAGAAAACACAAACGCATAGTTTTAGGGCCCCCCGATACAAACTTTTCAACGTAGAAGCCAGAGACAAACTCCTCCAACTCATCTGTGAGGTGCCCCAGATAATCCCTTTCTGAATGAAGATAACAGATTCCGTACCGCAGTACAGGACAGCCTCTCCCAATTCCGTCAAGTATTCCTATAGTTTAAGCCGAGCTTGATTTTTTACTTAAGCAGCAACAGCCACGTCAACAATCTTCCCTGCGACAATATTATCCTCGGAATATTTCCAAGATACCAATACCACGTCAACGTTCAGCAATATGATATTTGTAACCTCAGTACCCGGACATTTAGACGCTCATAAAACTTTTTTACTCAGGCCACAATGTTTGTCTGGGTCTTATTTTGGTTCTGCGCCCACTTGCCCCACATTGAGTTTAAGTTTAGTTTAGCCAAAGTCCGCTATCCCGCAGATACAGATGTGTTCGATTATTTTTCTTTAGTTCCCACTTGGGACACTTCAGGATGCACAGTAGAAATGCATTTACAGAAGCAACAGAAATCAAACTGACAATTGGTTTCAAAGTCTAGCCCCTTGTTGAACTCATACAGGCGGATGCCCTCACAAGCTGGTCCAGAATGTCAAATCCACTCTTGGTGGAATTATAGTGCATGATGATTTCAAATTTGCCATCTTTTCTTTCACAAACGCACGTGTCTTCATAAAACTGTGATTAAATGAAGATGAGTCTTGTTTCTTGCTGATACTTACGATATCAATGCGAGGTCATTGGTAGATCCAAATACAGAACACCAGACCTGTCTCTGTTCTCCACTGAGAATTAATGCTGGAATTTTAGGCTCATTTTCCGTAAGTGTGAATTCAGGGTCATATATCTAATCAAAAGGAAATTTTTTAGTCCACAACTACTAATACCGCACCGCTGAAAATTCGAAAGCCCTGCTTCTTCTCCCTTGCTTCACCAGTCTTGCCAGTGTACACTTACATGGTGTAGGCATACAAATTCATTGCATCAGCAAGAAGCCATACTCTGATCCCTTACTTTCCCGGTTTTGATTTTACAAACACGCGGAATGGATATTTGCCTCCAAATAACACGAACTGTTCATCACTAACTGTTCGCTGTCGAAGGTCTTGGCTACATTCAAACACCCCGCGCCTACTTGTTTTCAGCACGGGTCCTTGCCGAATTTCAGATTTTAATTGCCTCTTAGAGCTCAGAGGGGTTCCACTTTCGAATTTCGGCTGGGACACTGGCTATCTGAAGATTTCTGTAGTTTTTCTCAGTGTCTCTGGCGATTTCCAAAATTTTACCGTACACTAGACAAACACAACTTTCTACACTTTCTCTGCCATTGATTATCATATGATTAGTCGAAGATACAGAATTTGAGTTACGACTACAACCTTCGTACGTAGTTTAATACATCATTAATACTACCACTACTACTACTGCTGCTACTACTGCGAAAAAAGCGGCGGCGGCGTCTACTGCAACTGGTTAGCCAGGAAGCAAAAATGATGAAATAGGTATAAATAGAAAAAAATAAACAGAGAGAAAGGAATCGAAATATATTTAAAACTTTTATGACGGCCGGACAGATCGCTGCATTGCTCTCGGCAGAAGGAAAATGGTCGTTTTCCATCCGCAACGTGTTTCATAACAACCTGGCGATGGAAGCGATGCGCTCAGTGTCACCTTCAGCTTCGTCATAACCGTCCGTCCGGTAAGGCCGTGGATCCGCATGTATCAGCGTATCTCGCACTAGAAGGATTTCCGTGAAATTTGAATTGGTTGACTTTCATGCAAATCCCCGTATAAAATACAAATTTGGCTAAAATGGGACAAATATATTGAACATGTTACATGAAGATCTAAGTACGTTTCATTTTTGCCGGCGACATTAAATCGCTATAAAAGCGTCCTTTTCGAGTGAAATGAGATCAGGCTGTTAGGTTAGTCCATGTGGTACAGACATTAAGCGAAAGCGCAGCAATATTACGTCACATGTACTCTGCTTATCTTCGTTTATTGTCTTGTGTTGCAACATGTCTCAGTGGAAATGCTAACACAAATGGGCCCATTTTCAATCCTCTAGATGACATGAAAATAATGAACAAATTGTTGGGCGAGGAGGAAAATTGAATTAAGGAGATTGCCACTTTCAGTGGACGGTGCATAGGCTATCCTAAACAAAGGTTGTCGTGGTGTTTCTCAGTCCGTTAAGGAGAATTCCAGGCCATAACCTCGTTTAGGCTGCGACTGCTTTCTTCCAAGCCCTGAACAAGTCGTCATTTATGAATCAACAATTAATAGTTACAGACTTCGCTTTTGGCGTGTCCTTTGGGGTGGCAGCTGTTAATGGACGTACCGGTGACTGCAGGATTTCTGTGTGATGAATATGTTGTGCTCACGGAGCTGATCAAAGGCACACTTTCTACATACCCATAGGACGAGTTAGTCAAGCGTCGTAAAATAAAAAGGAAATTAACATGGGGCAATTGTGGATTCGGACAAACCACTGTACACGAGGATAAAGGTGCCACACTGCCACATGGTCCACCACAAATCCCATATAAATGTCCTGTGGGCAAACCAGATCCAGGAGCAAACTAGATTCGTGGGCAAACCAGATCCGTGGGCAAACCACTCTACTCAGGGACAAATTTGCCACAAGTCACATGGTCCACCACAAATCCCATATACAATGTCTTGCGTGCAAACCCGATCCTCCGCAACGAAAACATGAATAAAAACGCCGGAGTTACAAGGCCGCTCTATTCAGTGAACAGCGGAACTGTGCCATTACGCACATTACTTCCGAAAGCAATTTTTGTTTTTCGCAGTAAAATAGGTTACTGTACCCGACAGCACACGGACAAAATCATACACGAGAGCATGAGGCTGCATGTTCATATTCTGTTCAGCCCAGTTCCGCGCTGTTCTGAATAGAGCGGTGATAATTACACGGATGATAATGTGGTGCTACAGCACGTTTCAAGCCTTGGTCTCCTGTGTTGTATATTTTGAAAACCATTATTAAGGCAAAGGGCAGGACCCTTTGGATGGAGGATCAGTGTGTGGGGATCAACCGATTACTTCATAAAGTGTGAGGTTAACGGAAAAATATACCGGGCATAAAATTTATCTCTCATTATTCCCTAAAATTCTGTCGGAAACATTTTTCGTTCTGGTAATTGTTTAAAAAGCCAATTCTGGTGGCCGGACGCCTGCTGGGATTGCGGGTTCGAATCCTGCGGGGGTCATGGATATCTTTGTTGTGAGTGTTGTGTGTTGATCAGGTAGAGCTTTCTGCGACGGGTCGATCATTCGTCCAGAGGTGTGTCACTGAGCGTGATCTTGAAACCTCGGCAAGGGGGCATAGGCTCACTAGGGCTGGACAGGAACCAGCCAGACTTTCCGCGTCTTGTGTGGTCTTACTTTCCTTGTGCCTGCAGGTGTTTGTTGCGCATATGGTTTGGTTGGCGCGTATTGGCGGAAAGTTGTAAATTTATCATTATATAACAGAACTGTACACGAAACTATCCAGCGCTGTTCAGACGTCACTTATTTCATGATTACCCGCAGCGGTTGACATGGTAATCATTCGGGATATGTAATTTGCAATTACCCACGCGAAGCATGAATTTAGCAGTGCTCGATTCTTAACGACTGCGATTCATGTTGACACAATTATAATGATTAAGCAGTCACTGATTTTAGTTTAATTCAGCAGTCAGCAAGGACCATGTGGTTACACAAGTTCCACCCTCCACACATCCTCCCCACCCACACCCCACACACACACACCCATATATATATATATATATATATATATAAAATGGTAACCCTTGTTATTCTGTGCATGTGCGCGCGTGAGAGAGAGATACGGAGAGAGAAAGTGTTTTATTTAACGATGTCAGTTGCTAAGACTGCTATCGTGGTACATGAAAGATGAATATGGGAAACAAGTGGAGTGATATCGACAGGGGAAACGGAAGTACCTGGAGAAAAACCTGTCGCAGTGCCAGTCTAACAGAGGATAAGTACAGTGTGAACGATTATAACGGTGGAGATAAGTGAATTCTAGGAAGAAATTAATAATGTGTACATTGGTACCTACAAATCAGCGTTGGAGACGAAAGTGACAGTTCATGATGGCGCTTCTTCTGAAGAAGTGAACGCCACTGAGCTCTCAGATACAAGTCAGGGTAAAGGTAAATGCTGGGTCCCATGAACCAGGTGCGCGGAGAAGCACTTTGCTCTCCTCGTTGGTCATTTGACCCTGCCTGGGTTTATGACGTCAGTTGGTGAGAACTTGTGGGGCTGAGGGGGAACAACAATAATTATTGATCCCCAGCTACACTCCCGCATCTCCAGCTGAGCAATCGATCTATCTCAGCTTTCTGGATGGTTCTATCTGGAGAAGCCACAGGTTCCCCATTCCCTCAAACTCAAAACACATTAACCACCAAAGAAAATAATTTGTTTTTCGAAGAATTTCTTTATTTCCTGTTTTTCTGTCTGTTCTCAGGCTCATACTTGCCGATTGTTTCACACCATTTCTCTTGCCACATGATAGAGAGCCGCTTAACTATGTATCACCTCAAATAAGCAGACGAGCCACACCCAAAATAATCCTCACAGCCCACATAAAATATACTAAATTCACTTCGAATCTCACGCACACATCGTATCTTCGTAACAAAGGCCAACAATTTAATGCTTGTGAAGACAGTAGCTTCTTTTATTGCAAGCACTGAAACATAAATAGAATAAAGACACTCTGCGGGTGGAAAGGTATTTTGGAAGTTGATGGTCATGGAACCTGCAGTTACCTCCGCGCTGTAAGGCGTTATAATATCCATTATCGAAGCCCGCAGACAAGAAACAGGAAACATCGTTACTGTATGCTTTGTAAAGGCGAAGTTATTGAGGCTGCAGGCCAACATTACGAGGGAAGGTGAACTTCGTTTGAGTATGAGAATGTCCGGACTGAAATGTTTGCCTTTTTAGACATTCACACTCAGAACAGTAACATTAATTTCTTTCATAATAACGGAGATAATTAGGAAAAATTATCGGCTAAAAGTGATGGATCGGAGGTTCTCACACCGTTGCCTATGAGCGTTACCGGCTTTCGGGAGTGACGCCGTGTAGTTTGGTATAATACCTGACGATAAAGGGGACACGTTCCTCCGAAAGACAGTAAATTTCTACAATATTATACTTTTAGACAATCCAAGGAGACAGCAATGTAAAACTATGGTTTAAATTCGTAGCTGCTTGGTACGCTGCTGCCTGTATCAGTGTTTGTCGGTATTTGAGACGTTCCACTGTGTAGTCTTGTGATTGCGCACAATGTGGGTTTGCGTCCAACTTCAGGGTGAAAGTGGCGCCTACTTACATCACTACGCGATGTCACAACCCAGCAACCTAGACCATTACGATGAAAAAAGGAGGAAAAATTATATCTCCTGTATCTGATCGTCCCCTGAGTTTGATGTGTCATAGGAAGGAGGCTGTGATCTCAGGCTTCGGCCGCCAAATAGCTGCGATCTGCGCTTTGATGGAGAATTACACAGCGCATATCTTAAGAAAGGGTTCTCTTATTCCCCCTCCCCTGAGCCAGGATGTGTCACTCCAGACATTGATCAGACCACGGGTTGAACTACCTGGTAACGGTGGTAAAGGACATCCGATCACCGTTAGGGGCAGAGACTGTTTCTTTTCCACAGCATCCAAATCAGCTCTGTCGTCCATCCCAGCTTATCTTCAATGGGCACCGGCTATTCTTCCCTTGGGAGTAAAGCGGCCTGGGAGTGAAGGTGATCACTTCAATTAGTGACCAGGTTAAGAATGTGTGGAGCTCTAACTTCACTACTCCAACGTCACAAGTTTCGGAGGATATTTTAAACTTACGATGGCAAATGTTCGCACGAAATCCCCTTGGAGTATACTTGGCATTGACAAAGTGCCAATTTTACAGTTTACTGTGCACAAGGCACGCAATAACCTGACAAACAAGAAACCCGAAATTTATAGAGTTCAACAAGATAACGATTGTTTCAATGTGCAACACATAGTAAGAGTAGGCTTTGTATTGAAAGAATTTGGATACAATAACTAGGTGTCAGCCAGAGCGACTGCCCAGGCAAAGAACTTCGGCCATTACGAACTCATATATGAACCTCACTTAATATTAAAAACTCTGCATTTGCCCACACAGTTGATACGCTTTTTTGATGCGAGTCGCACAACAAAAGCACATTTCTGCCAACAGAATTCACCGTTCGGTTTTTGTAAAAGAGGCGATCTGTGTTTTATGTAAGGTACGAACTGCATTTGTATGTGTGTGTTATTTGAAGACGAGACAGAAGATAATTTGGGAAGAGGCAGGGAAAAGGCTACAATTTTGCAGCGAAAATGAGGGACAATTTTCGATTCTGATTCTCAAACAGTGCCCCCTAATGCTTGCAAAGAAGGCAGTTTGTACAGAAGGTAAAGCACCGTGACCTTAAGAGGGTACGCGATATGATGTGAGCTGTTATGGGTTATGTGACAGAAGAGAAAAGTTGAATGAGGTTTTAGCTCAGTTAGGGTTGAGTTTTTATATGAACGTTCGAAAGGCTGCATCAGAAATATGTAGTGCAGGTTATACCGGTAAAAAACACACATAGTACAAGTTTGTCTAAATAATAATTAAAAATTCCATTCATACCTCGTTGTTTCCTGAACATCCCACTACAGGAACTTAACTGAACCAATATAAAATAATTCTTATTTCTCACAAACCATATTCTTACAGTCCATTCTAACACCCTATCATCCTCCCGCATATGCCTATGCATTTAAAGTATCATCGTATTAATGAAAATTCATTCAATAAATTAATGTGGCGGTACCCACAAACTCTACTTGAATTGTATGGGTATGAACGTTAAAAGAGGACCAGGCTATGGACTGAGGGGTTCTTTATAGTTCATTTTTATACAATGCAATAATTTTATCATTTTCAAACACAGCAGTAATCAAACATTCCATGAAATACAGGGATATTATTTTTTACCAATATCGTACCTCGTTTCCTGTGCAGTATAAAACATAGAAGCTGAGTGTTCTGCCTACATGCGCTTTGGGAAAAGAACGAGAAGTGACGAAAAAGTTATTGGTCAGACAAAATAATTATAAACACAATTGTTAATTTTTTATTATGTCCTAAATCTTAGGCGAGTCGGGTCTAGATTTGTGGTTCTAGAATGAGCTCCATGACGATGATATTTGCGATAGAAACACGCGAGAGAATACCTTAATATCGATCAATACGATGAGCAAATGTCACGTGAAATAAGTCGATATACGGTCCGAAGGTGTATGAGAACAAACCGCTGGGGAGAATATTCGGACTTGAGAGGAAGGTAGTAACAGGAGGAAGGAAGAAATCGCAAAGTGAGGAGCACCATGAATTGTACAGTGCACTGCATATTTGTGGGGCAGTCAGATCAAGGGCGATGGATTTGAAGGTTAAGAAGCGCGCAAAAGACAGGTAAAGAGACGTACCAAATTTTTGTCGGGAAATTCAGTGGAACAGAACAAGTGAAAGGACTGATCGTAGATGGTGGATTAATATTAAAAGGGATATTACAGAAATAGAACGAAACAGGATGGACTATATTGATCTTGCCCACCTCTGGGACTAGGAAGTGTCTGTTGTAAAATCCGTAACGAATTTTTGGTTTCCATAAAGGCGGGAATTTTATTGAGTAGCTGAGCGACTGTCAGTTTATCTAGAAGCCAGTTCAGCATTTTTCATTTCAGCGCCTGTCCTTTGTAATGTTTCTGACTTCAGCTCTTTTAATCATCGGTTGTTTACGCTCAAAATTAAAGCCACGTGACGTCAGAGACATACGAATGTCATATCAGTCATCGTGCAAAGCGTGGCCTTTGAGTGGAGTGTAGTGGAGTGGAGTGCGAACAGTTCTTTAACACTGGTTCCGTGAAAAACGTTTTTGAAAGCTGCTTCGACGTAACCATCAAAAGTAAAGGACATTTCTTTTACATGAACAGAGAGAATGTATGTTCTGCCCCCAGGTAAGAAGTTCAAGCAAGTCGGTATCTTCCCATAGTGTAAAAATACGCACTGGTCGTGTTTAAGTGAACGCAGAACGCTGCTGTCGGGAGTTATCGGTTTCAAATCCCAGTCTAACCTTGCTGAAGCTTTTCCTATACTTCCACTTTTCTTTGTAACATGGCGCAATAGCCCCTAGTGGGTCAAGGCCTCCTTATTGTCAAGGATTCATGATCACACACAGACACACTACTTTCGGTGGGACTCATCTGGACGAGTGATCAGCCCGTCACAGAGACCTCTACCTCACAACACACAACACTCAAAACAGACAAACATCCATGCCCTCGGGGGAGATTCAAACCCACAATCCCAGCACGGAAGCGGCCGAAGACCGACGCCTTAGCGCGGCCACTGGGATATAATTCCACTTCACTCACGACAAATTTCGAGGCAACTACCTGAAATTAGGGCACGACTGCTTCCTTCCACATCTTTCCAATTAATACCTCAGAAGTAAGGGTGTCGGGTTTGGCCCAGAGGAGGTAAAGATTTCTTCAAGAATAAAAGGTCCCCCTCCACTTCCCAGGTCACGTGAATACCTCCCCTCCGGCGGGAGATTTGAAAGTTTGTAGTGTTGTCAAATGTGAGGAGGGAACATTTCCCTGCGGCGAGTGAAAATTTCCCTCCCTGCGGTAAAAAAATGAAGATCTGTGACTTGTAGAGTTTGGAGAAAGAGTGGTCTAAGTCGCAGTGAATGTAAGGGTGTAATAAGTGTATAATAATAATATTTAAAATGATCGGTTTTCGGCGGGGCAGAAAAAAGCAGCCACCATTGGGGTGGTTGCCCCGCCGGCCGCCGCCGTGCAGTCTGGTAGTGTGTGGCCCTCGTATAGTCTTGTAGTAAAAGAAAAAAAGCCGCCGTAAAGTTTTCGGTAGCGTGCGTGTGTGTGTGTGTCCCCGTACGGTCTTGTAGTCAAAAATAAAAGTCGCCGTACAGTTTGGTGGAATCCGCGCCCCCGTACAGTCTTGTAGAAGTATCTCCATAACCCTCTCTACGCTATAAGAAGATCACGTGACTTGTAGAGTATGAAGCAACGCAGCAGCCGGCATCGGAGTTGTTTGCCTCTGCCCGCGTGCAGTCTGGTAGTTAAAGCATGGGGCAGAAGGCCCACTCCCCCACAAAAAATTCGAAACCCCGGCCCTCCGCTGTGTAGTCTGGTAAAGTGCCATCGTACAGTCTTGTAGTGAAAGCCGCCGTAGAGTTTGGTAGCGTGAGCGTGTTCGAAGATGTTCAATAGGATGATGTGATAGGACAGTTCTGCATTCACGAAATGGAGCTACACGCGTTAGCAGAACGCGTCTCGGAGCTATGTATGTAAGTGTAAAAAGGGATTATTTAATTTGAATCATTTTGACACATGTGGCAATTAATGCATATGCTTCAGTATAAGTCTTGCATTACACATTTTTTTTAAAAAGTGAGTGATTTATTTGTTTACCAGGGCATTAGTTTTTAAAAGTACACTTTATATGTGGAAAAGAGTTGGCTGAATCGGTAAGATTCCGGACTCATAATTGCACGATTCTAGGTTCGAATCTTTCCGCTTTAACCATCTTTTTTTTTTAAATTAAAGCCACGCGATTACATAAAATGTGACTTCAATCCCTGAGGAATAAAAGGAGAGCTATCTCTCTTGGGATGTAAGGTTCAGGATATGTAAGAACACTAAAAGTACACACATATATATACTTATTCTTTACACAGTTATATAGTTTTTTTACATTTTCTATTGTTATGAATGAAATCTTACCCAAATTTCGATACTAGTGCATTTAAATGTACCAGTAGAGGCAAATGAATATTATTATGTGCAGGTTTACAACACAGTTATAGAGTAAAATAACTTTTTCATTTTCTATTGTTATGAAAGAAGACACCCAAATTTCGATACTAGTGCATTTAATTTTACCAGTAGAGTCAAATGAATATTATTATTATGTGTCTCTTATGTGGAGGTTACATGTGTGTTGCTCCATAGAACAGACAGTCTCTTGTCTTGAACAACGGCCTAGTACAGAAATAGCACCACCAATATCAATGTCGTCACACAATGACGCAATAGCTTCCTCTTCGTCCCCAAAATAGCTCATATGTGTCGTGTAACAGTGGCGTTCTGAAGGGCTTACAAAATCTTCGTGAAAACTTTTACTGGTACCACAGCGTGTATCCAGTACAAAGCAACATTTCAAGAATCCTAATGTATAAATTGTATCTGGAAAAAACTTTTCCTATGAAACTGTCTGCGATTCCACAGCATACAAATACTGGTGGTACAATGTTCTGTCAGTCAGTGTAAACTCTGATAAATTAAAAGTTTAATGGAAAACTGTGTGGGAAGCTAAATTTCTGAGTGATGGGGCTGCCGTAGGCATACATTGCATCTACACGATGGGTCTAAGGTACAGTTTCCCACCATAGGCTGTAGTATATTTAGAATTTACTACACACAGTCATTGCCTAGGACTAAAGATTCCCAACCTTCACTATTAGACATATGATGCTGTATGTATAGGACTATAGTTGTGTTTAAAGGAACACACGCTATTGAATATGATTTGACACCAAAACAACACATATATTCCCAAATAATTTCAGAGAAATTGATGCTAGATCTAGATCCACAATATACAGGCTCGTCATAAAATGTAGAATCATCTATAATTGTAACTGAAAAAGCAAGTGTCACATCCTCAAACGTAATTTCATAGTTGGAATAGTCAGGGAAAGCTTCATATTCCTGCCGTTCCACTATTCGGAACCGAAAAGGTTCGATTACAAATGTTTCAGGCTTCCTATAGAAATTTTCTAAGATAGAGGAGGAAATTTTATCTATGTGAAGCCCTCCTATGCAAGGGGCAATATTGTAAAAGGATGCGAGTACACCCGCTATATAAGCAGGGTAAGTTCCTGTAATTGTACAGCAGATGTCTAATTCACAGAATGTCTGTAACAATCGATGTACAAATGATAAATGGTCGAGTC
>Ga0131853_10004575_pt1 | contig 24797 bp, 21 predicted proteins | sample TergutLab28metaG_FD_92764 | JGI IMG/M metagenome (GOLD analysis project Ga0131853, IMG submission 92764) | Labiotermes labralis P1 segment gut microbial communities from Petit-Saut dam, French Guiana - Lab288 P1 (version 2) (version 2) | ecosystem: Host-associated > Arthropoda: Insects >...
AACGCAAATAAGTAACTTTAGCAGAACTTTAAGGCTCCCTGATGATGGTTGAAAAATAGCAACCGAAACATGTTGGAGACTAATGAATGTTTTTAAAGTGTTTTAACCAAATAAGGTTTTACAGTATTTTAAAGACAAGGTGCATGCGTTGGTATTTTAAATGAATGTATATTGATTCAACATGCATGGTGAAAAATTAAAAATAGGTTGGTTGTAGGTTACATATCCTTCATGACAGCCCATTAATCCCACTGTCAAAGGTCACACAGTCCAAGAAGACTGCTTGACCTTGCAAAATCACAGAACAGCAAATGCCTTAACTAAATGATGGCAGAAGCCTGAAATTTTGCAAACATTATTTGTTTTCAATGATTTCAACAATGTAACAAACATTCTGACCTTAACCTAATGAAGTGTATTTCTCTGAATACATCAGCCACCTCTCAAGCATAGTTTCAGTTCACCAATTCTGCGGTTTTACTTAATTTTGTTCTACACACGTCACATATCATGTACAATATTTACTTAAACATAAGATGAAACGACATACAACATGATCACCCTTCACAATTCTCTATTTTCAGGACAATACTTACATGGAATATACTGAATTTTGTGCATGATTATGAAGCAGCCTCTCACACCTTAAATTAATAATTAAGAAAAAATCCTTATACTATATTTGCATACATATCTTAATTTGTTGTACTACTGTACACTAGCTACAGCAGGTCTAACAATTCTTTCAAATAAAATACACTGTAATAATGTTGCTATACAAATAAAACAACTACAGCAACAATAGTATCAAATTCATTTCAGAAGTAGTTAATGACATGTGAAGTACAATGAAAGAACCTTGGTCAAGAATCAAAAGTAACAGTAACGCCACAAGCAACTCTGGTGAGTTTTCAATGTGACATCACTTGCCAGTAACTGTGAAGTAACAATTTTTGGCAGTCAGAAAATATGAATACTGACTGTCTCTTTGACCACAACCGCACCAAATCAAGGAACAAAGTCTGAAAGACTGGAAATTTCTTACACCACATATGGGATGAATACTAAATCAAAATTCACTACATACAAGAAAATAATATATTGTTTACATTTTGGCTTGGTTGGGTCCAAAAAATCACTAAAAAATGATTTCACTAAATGGAAGAACAATATCTCTGGATTTCACTGTAGCTCATTATTACCCTTCATCAAAGTACTTACTGCAATGTGCCAAGTGGAATAAACTTTAGAGCATGCAACTAAACAAGACCAATTTTCAAACTTTCCCTACACACTTCCCTGCAAATTTAAACGCACTCATGTACCACCCTGTATACAATATTTACTGAATGACCATTTAGTCAAACAATCAAAATGATTGAAATCACACACTGTCCACAATAGTACTCACGTTTTGTTGCTAATGCCATTCTTGTTACTCTCTTCATGAGGACTGAAAACATTGCAAACACCCTTCTGTTAACGTCTGCAACTGAAAACAGAAAATGTGTAAAATGTTCCACTTCAATGGCTACTAGCAGGTGTCCAGATAACTCATGCTCTGACTTAAGTGCCTCCAGAAATGTGGGTAACAGCATGAGACTGCATTCAAGCAGCACAACAAACTGGAGTTCTGGGCTGGTGGGGGGAACCCCACAGAGACATTACTTCAAAGAGGATCACCAAGGTACAGTGGCCAGAGTATGAAACCACTAAATGAGCAGTCTGCACAGACAACAATAACCATCTCAGGTAGGTCTAAAATTCCAAGCATGAGCAGTCGGGACATCTTCAGACGTATAAGCAGAAAAATGTTTTTACCAAAATCACATATGACCAGAATCAGCATTCAAGGTTTCTATTAAGTTCACTTAAGCAACATTAAAAATATTAAAATACCCCACTACAAATTTTAAATTGCTTCACTCTTTGCCAGACACTTAAATTCCTTCACTAAAAACAACGCAATCACTTGAACTGTATAAATAAATATTTATGTTTTTTAAAGCAAATAATTATCATAAGAGTCTGATTCTCAGAAACATAGGCCTACTGTGGCTAGGAAAATTTCGTAACACGGCACTACAGATTCAGACATATTTTCAAACAAATAAGCTGCAAATATGTGAACTTGGTAAACTGGGCCGGGATACGGTTCAGTCGAATTCTGATCATGATGATGCTGAAGAAATGGGTGGAATCTACAATGTGGAATTTCATGATCCGCCAACCTTCTGCGTACTGCTGAAGGCATTGTAATGTGGGCTTTATAATTGCTCCTTTGTATCTGAAAGTATTAGCTCCTTTCTAATCCAACCCTGGCACACATAATTACCACTTGTATGTGCCTTTTGCTCTACCGTTAAAGAAAACAATATTGATCCACAAAGTATGTGAGGTTTGTACTCACAATGATTGCATCACTAACCAAAAGACCTTCATATGGAAAATGCGACGTTATCTGGGAGGCACTAACCGACTCTGACAATATTAATGAAACAGTTTCGCTGCCATTCATAACTGCAGACGATTCCAACATACTTACTAACCAACACACCTGAGAAAACAGCCACTTCTTCGCAGATTCAAATATTGCAAATCACCGGAGAAAACAGCCACTTCTTCGCAGATTCAAATATTGCAAATCACCGAATACCAGACAACACAGCGTTGATTAGCCGTCCATGGTATCACCGTTCTTTGTGCTGTTGGTCGCGTCAAGTTACACGTGTCACAGCGTGGATTAGACGTCCGTGGTATCACTGACCTATATTCTGGAGGTTGATACAGCTACACGAGCCACTTTCAACTGGCGAAAAACACTGGTCACTCTGAAATAACGGGTTAGACTGATTGATACCAGTTCTCAAACCCCTCATTACCTTCGATTCGGTTGGTTTATATCGGCCATGGATCCCACCGCTCTTAGAGTTTCACCTAGACCACGGATCATACGGGTCTGTACAAGTTCACAGTAATCAACGTGTCATTTACCGTTAACTAACCGTTCACGTTTTCCAGATATTAGTCAACAACGTTGACTACCATAAGCCCATAAAATGGATAATGGTCTCGCTTCGTCCATATTTATATCTAGGACACTGTTCTCCTGGAATGTGAAGCCGCATCGCTAAGTAATGGGTTCCCAGTGTTTCGAAGATATGTGGCCTTCGCAATGTCGATAGTAGATTTGCCAATGACGGGGCACTGTATGATGGAAAAACGAAATCGTGAACCACACCGCAGTGAACACTTCATAGATGGTTGGGGGTGTCATTCATCCTGCTCTTCCCGGACACACGCCCGCTGTTATTTATTTTAAGCAACTCTGGTGCCCAGCATGACTACTTAAAATGACTCGCCATTATTTGTGCACCTGTATGAGTTTGAAAATTAAGCTGCTTGCCAAGACATGATGATGGGTACATCGGCCATTTCTATTCTCCATTACTATGAATGTTTCAAACATGTATACAGTGTTCTTTTTACTTCCTATTACTCCTCTTCAATATTTATGTTTGATAGACTTTAGAACTATGTAATTCATTACCTGTAAATTCCCTTTCTCCTAATCTGTAATTACTTTGTAAATTATTCTAAGAATTACAAGAGAACTGCTTGGTTTATTTAATGACACCCACAGTTACTCAAATTATACAACACTGAATAAAATGATGTGTGAAAAATGAATATGAAAGGATTTTGGACAAAGCTGCCATCACCTTGCTTGAGGTTCATTCTGGATAGATGCCTGGAAGGAGTGACAAAAGCCCCATAAAAACTCAGACCATCTACCTAGTCTCTAGGTTGATGATAATCTGCTTGGTGTACACACAGGTTCATCAACCTTACATGTGAGAGGTAGAGGTAGATCCATTTCTTTACAACATATTACACCTTACAGTAAATATTCTAGTTACATTTGTCAATAAGGTTACAATTACAGTTATGTTTCTCCAGTAGTGTAGACACTACCTCGTCAATGAGACTATATGTTTATGTGTCTTGAATATAACAAAATATCTAACCCCTCCTTTAACTACTGCGAAGGCACAGAAAGGATCTTAAACAAAAGGATTTGGTAAGAGAGAGAAAAGTAAAGTAGTGTAAAAGTTTACTACAGTCAAAATTGAATCATTGGCAAATATAATGCTCATTTGTTTGATGTTGAATCATCAGCTGCTGTCTACAAACAAACACACTAATTTGTAGGGTAAAAGGATAGGGTGGGCTTTAAAATCAGAAACCAAAGCAACAGTGTGTGACATACCACCAAAAGGGCTATTGTAGAACATTACAAAAATAGCATATCTCCTGGGCTTTTGGTGGCACCTCAGAAGACTGACAGCAGTGTCTACATTCAGTACAAATATTCTCATGGTGACAGGTGAGTATGATATCTTAACAGCATATATGTACATACACACAGTCTCATAAATGCATTAGAATGGAAAGGTAAAAAAGACATTGTAATTAAAAGAGGAGTAAAAAGAGTATCACAAATCTATGTCTAGTGGTAACATACATACAAAACCAAATCACTGGTAGCAAACCTACAGAACAATAATTATGCAAATCATATAGGTGTGTTGCATATATATTTGTATGTGTTTGCTTTTGTGTGTGAACTTCTGAGGATGAAAGTTTCTGCAATGGCAGGCTGTTACAAAATGGGCAATGTAAGTATTCGAATGAACTAAAGAGTTGAAACATTCCTGTTGGAATAATTTTTATAATGAATTGACACAGTGTTATTTTCACTGCTCACAGCTAGGTTTGTGTGGCTGTCTTTTGTAGAAACAACTTGGAATGGTTCACTCACCTGTGTGGGGTGAGGTATCACAGTTTGTCAGTGGCAGTTCCTTCCCCACTACAAAAAGGAACTTAAATACCATTGAATTGGATTTCTTTGATTGAAAACTGACAAGAAATGGGATCTATGCGATTTTGTAAGGGATCTCACAGTTACACAGAATATAAAACACTAAAGCAAGGATGCTGGAAACACATAGTATGTGATGTCTGTGCTATGCTAGACAAGGGAAAGGAGAGATAACATTGAATAGTTTGACACTTGTCATTGTAAAACTATGTGCATTTGTGCATTACAGACCATATTAATCAGGAAACCTGCAACAGTGCCATAGATGTAGGGACTAATGTCCCTATGTTCTTTCATGGGAGAACACTGCATATCTTAACAATCAAATATTTCAATTCAGTGTAATAATATGAGAAGAGAATAATAATTTAACATTTGAGAAATGTGGTACAAAAGTCCAAAATTCGAGTGCTGCCATTCATCAGAAAGGAATGTAAGAACTGTATGTAGTAACCATGTTCTACTTAATTTATACACCCCTAGCATTATTAGGTCCACAAATTAAATTGGATGAATTAGGATGTGAAAGTGGTTTTCACTTGCCTTCTACCTGAGAAGTTATCAGGGAGGTTCTTGGAATCTGTTATGACCACTGGTATCAGTTACAGATATGCCTGATGAAAAAATTATCAAGAAATGTCAGGAAGCAGAGGCTATGGTCACTCTTAAAGAAGCCTTCAGTGTCATTAGATGCTGAATACTTGTCTGACATGTGCTGAAATACTGATGCCTTCTACTATTCATTTCATTGACTGCCATTTCTATAGTTTAATTTTTCACACATTTATCACTATGAGAGAAAAGATGAGCACCATTGGAGTATATATTTTTGAAATGTATTCACTGTACATTTTCATTCAGTGCTCCTAACTCTTATTTAACCCTTTATCTGCTAACGTGGAGAATGTGGGGAGCTCCAAATAATGCTACCAAAAGGCAGTTGGGATTTAACTCAGCGTTTAAAGGGTTAATACTCATACAACTCACTGTCTTTGGTCTCTTTCATCTTACTGATCTTGTGCTGCCCTTTTTGTGTACAGAGAGCACTAACAATTTGTACCACTGAACTACATACAGGTTTAGTGTTGATGCAGCTCATAAAAATATATGATACTTCATGTTTCCTTTGCATTTCTTGAACATTTCAGTTACAAGATGCGAAGTATAGTTATTTTTCTTCACGATCATTTTTTTTAAATTTATAAATGATATTAAATATTAAATTTTACTATTTATTTTTATCTTCTTCATCTTTCACTGCACTCTTGAGACAGAAGTACAAGTAAATTCTAAAATACTCCTAACACACACATACATGTCTATTGCTGAAAGGTATATACTTTGCCCATTCCATTTTCTTAAATATAAACCTCTTTGAAAAGTGTTCAAATAAATGAAGTAGATCATTATCATATGCATAATTTAGGACATGTGGTTTTCTGTAGATAGAAGTGCTAGATGAAAACTGATGAAGTCTGATTTCAGGTTCACGTAACAAAAACAACATTTGTCTGACAATGTGCGATATAGGTATGAAAAATTAATTTCACTGGAATATATTCAGTTCTTCCATAGCTGAAAGATGTATGGGTGAATGGAGAGATATCATGTCCCAGCTGTTAATTTATTGAATACACTTCATGCAAAGAACACACAAACATGTGTAAGAAATTTCAAAAGAGAGATGCTACTATGAGGTATGGATAATTGAAGATTGAGGACAAGGAGGCAGTGGAGACAGAGGAGATGAAAGAAGAAGGAAAAAAAAAAAAGCTCTGTAAATTTAAAAGAATATAAAAATGACAGCCTTATAAAGCAACTCATTTATCCTGGAATGCAGTACTGAGTTACTGAATGTGAAGCCATACTGCTCAAAATTTGCTTAACTTAATATACATGTAACATTAAGCTCTGAGAGTCATTTAAACTGGATATGTAGGATATGGGAAACCTACCATTTAAGGAACAATTATACACACACACACACACACACACACACATACACACACACACACAATTAAAAAAGCCTCTGTGTATTTCCAAACAAGCTATTCCTGGAGAACAAGCCTGTTCAGTCCAGTCTCTTCATTCTAGTTGCTTATGAACAAGTGAAAAACATATAAAGTGAAACAAAGTTTCTGCTGCTCTCTGCAACAATAAAAACAAAGTACTAACTGTGTGGAAATATGTGTTATTTATAAATAATGATTTACACTAACTTTAGCCTGACAAAACATTTGGTGGTGAAAACAATGAATAAGACAGCCATTCAAACATGATGCTGGACATCTGAATCTTGAAATAACAGAAATACACACACCGTTTTCACAGCGAGCCTCTTGAAACAAGTTAAGACATCATATTTCAGGATATCAGCCCTCAACTGCAACAATACTTGCAGACATGTATTTGTGCTCATTCTGAATGAAATACAACTATTCACTATCCAAGTATATCTTACAATTTCTCATTTATTTTATTCCTTCATATTTTCTAAAAGCACAGAAAATAATAATGCTTGAATAACTGAGGATCTGATGAGAATTTATAGTGATTATATTTGCATTTATGAATTAGTACTGAAAAAAGCATGTGCTTAAAAATAAACAATTCTGCATATGACATGTAACTGAGAACTGGTACATTTGTCAATAACAGGAAAATATTCTGCAGTTATATATGCATTAAATGATGATAAACTTTGCAGAAATCAGTTGAAATTTAGTTACTTAAATATGAACCTAAGATATGTCTCTGAGGTAGTATGATATATTGTATTTTATATTTCAGTGTCACATCTGAAAATTGGAATTCTTTTACTGTTGCACACCAGACTGACAAGGCATCTACTCAAGTGGTCACATGAAAACATCATCTGAAGTCCTGAACTTTGATAGTACCTGCCCAGTAAAGAATCTGCGCAAAATTCTGGCTGCCAATACATACTGCAAGTGTCAACAAAAATTGTGACTTCTAACATAAAATCAATATCAACTGCAAATTGAAGAATTAAATTAAATAGTGTAAACAGCACCAGGTGGTTCTCTTAAAAGGAGCCCCTACCCATGCAGTCTGCTAATACTGCAAACATATTTTTAAATCCGGTGTATGCTCATACCATTGTCATAACAACTTAAATGATATCAGTTACTTTTAAACATGTTATCTGTTATCCTGAGTAAAGGATGCATACACACCAGCAATGGAAATGCACTCATAACATAATTGGAAAGCACATGTATGGCCTACTTTCAAGTGTGCCATGCAGTATAAATTAATTACGTACAAAAGGAAGAAAAAGAAGTTACAAGTGTGAAACATGAAAAATGTATTAGAAGCATGTTTAAATTGCACCATGAACATCAAATAAGTTATGTTGTCTGACATTTCTTCATTTCAGAGAAACTGATTATGCTGGTACTCCAAATGTTTGTGGATACACAATGACATATTTTGTTAATGTGTGTCATCCACGTTATGTTAATACAGCTCATAGCAATACACTTATCAGTCTCTACACAGCACTTTAATATAGTGATTTAAACAGCTACATGTTTCTGAAATGTGAAGCCTAATGATGGTTGTCTTGTGTAGCCAAAACATGTAGCTTTTTAGGTTACTATAATACAGTGCTGTGTATTGATTGTGTTTTTATGTGCATATTTTGTTGTGTTTCAGAAGTACCTCATGAGGCCTCACATTCAGGGCACTAATAACTGAAAATAAAGAAGTGACTTTAATTTCAAAACACTGTCTCCTTGAAATACTCCAAAGTTTATAGTACTGTTGCAGATGATCTTATCAGGCAAGTTAGATGGAGAGGTTTGCATTGACAAAAGTAGTCTTTATTTATTGTGTCCAGTTTTTCCAAATGGAATTTTAAAGATTGTTATGTGGATCCACAGACCTCCTACTAATAATAATTTTTTTGTTTTGTTTTTAAATACTCTTTTTAATGTAACACTGACTGAATTCTTCTTATTTTTAGTTTGTTCTCTTGTACCATTCTGAGTCTCCAACTTGTCTCTATATTGAAATTCTTACACTTCTCTTGGACACTTGCAGTTTATAGTGACAGCTGAGATTCTGCACAGTTTGTAACGTTTCAAAATTTCATGAAAGTTTTGCCACTTTTAATGACAAGATCTTTAGTGTTATGAAAGAATTAAATGGTATTTCTTGAAGAAAGTTAAAACTGAAAATTTGTTGTCATTTTCTTGTCATTCATTGCCTTTCTCAGTGTTGCTTCAAATTTTTTATATGACAAATTCTTGAAAATTAATTTACCTATAAAGCTTGTATACAGATGGGTGTACCACTTTTGTTGATCAATAGAAAATTTTGTCCACATTTTTATTTATTACTTTATTATGGCTTACTGACTGACACATTCAGTAGTTCAGATTTCACACAATTGAGTGGTAGGATATGTGAATAACGACTTTGAAAGCACAGGAAACAATGTTGCTTAATTTTAGGTACTATCCTGGGATCTGTCTGAAGGAATTGAGACAAACCATGAAAAAACTTGTCAAGAGAGTCGTTTGCCTGGTTGACATTTGAAGGCAAGACCTCCTGAATAAAAAGTAAAAATATTCTGTATGACCACAATATTAATTTCATTTCCATGTCACTTAGAAATAACATACACAACAAAACTGCTGATCTGCACAGATAAAGTTTTACTGTTTGGTCATGGAATGCTTTGTGATTGTGTTCTACACTTGTACTGATGTAAAATAGACTCAGAGATTGAGTCACCCATGTTGTGCTGCAAGTGTGGAGAGCTGTCATCTGAAAAATTATCACTTGTTTCAGATATAACACTGAACACTGATGTTGGAATTGGTCCACTCTAGCTGTTAGCATACCCCAAATCTTTCTAAATCTTTCTTCTCCTTGCAGAATTGCATGAGATTTTTTCTGAACAAAAAATAAAAGATTAAATGGTTTGAGGTAGTTGTGAGATCATTTTTAAATTTAAAAGTACTTGGAATGAAAGAAAACCAAGCATGGATTTGTTTAACAGAACAGTTGTATCTTATTTCAAGCAGAATTATTCAAACCAAGAAATTCCATTTGAAAAACCAGAAGTAAATGAGACTGAATGGAATACAGTACATTCTAAATTTAATTCTGTATTGGATTTTGCATATAAAACTGATACCTAATTATCTGAAGTATGACAGGTGGCACTACCCATTACACAGTTGCCAAATTTGCCGTGGGTAGTGATATACAGTGACACAGTGGCAAGGTTACAACACAACAAACAATAAATGGATGAAAGTTTTGTACTTTTGAGACAGGATTTGGGCAAGTGTTGTCTGAAGCTTTCACATCAAATCAAACAAATACACTACATTGTCGGCAATGATGAAGCTGTATCTGGCTAGCAGTTAGCTAGGAATATCATGCAAGATGCCATGACTTCATGTCTATATACATATGATACAGTTGCACATCTTGGATGACAATATCCTGCTAAACGTGCTGTCTTCCAGTGTCATGTCACATACAATACAGAATAATTATGTTTAGAAAGCCTCGCTGTATTTCCTCAAGCATCTCAAAAGTTCTGTACAGAGTGCCTTAAAACCTCCTCAACAATAGGGGCCTACCATATACATTTACACTATGTACAGCAACAAAAGAAAGGGGTTTCCAGGTAACAACAGTAAAAACTCAATACTCTCTGTTCTGAGCAACATACACTGAACAGTAATTATATGTAATCGAGTAACACCAAATACAGTAGCAAATGTACAGTTACAGTTCAATTGTCCAATACCACCTGCTTATTTTCAGAGGGAAGAAGTCTTGACAATGTTTGGAGATAGGTATAGGCTTCAGGATTCACAAAGGAAATTGTAATAATTTAGTTTACTTATTTTACTCTGCACATCTCACAACATTTAAAAGTTTTGCTAATCATTGGTAGCTTTAGATTCCTGATAATTGGCCGACAATACAAGTTAAGTACATGAGTTGATAGGTATGTCCAGTACCATATCTCAGATTCTCATTGACCTGACAACACATATGTTGCATATTTTTGCACACGTGTACACAAAACCCTCCTACAGGTGTAGTATCACAGTGAATCATAGTCATGGGGACCGTGGGCCATGCTGTGTCCCCAGATTGCCCCAGCCCAAAAACAAAACAACGTTGAAGCCTGACATTCACTTGGCCCATTCCAAGCAACAACCCGGTCACACACACGCACACACACATATTTATGTATAATATTTCAATATAATAATAATAATTGTAATAATAATAATAATAATATTTTTCTCTAAATTCTCGTCATTAATCAGTGAGCTCTTCTATAATCTACACTTCCCTCCATAATTTAAAAGAGATCCAGAGCCACACTTGAGTTAACACTTCTTCATTGGCAGCTCCTCCAATTGGATATTGAGCTGATATAAAACAAGATATAATTTTTGGTACCTAAACTTACTGAAACATTCAATGTTTTATCAAATATTTAACAAGTCTTTCTCTCATCAAATATCTTTGTCTTATCTTTTTTGTCTCTCTTCTCTCTTCAGTAATATATAAAGACTAGTTTCAAAATAGGAACATTGCAGCCACAGTGATTCAGCCAGCACCACAGGCAGGTGTGATGAGAAATACCAAGAAGCCACCAACTTTATGCATATTCATAAATCAATCCAAGTGTGTTTAACAGTTAATTAGATATGTGTTTCAGTAGCTGTGCCTCTTCATTGCAGAGGCACAGAGCAGTCTCATGCGGCCAGTCCTTCTCCCCTTGCAGCTGTTTGTGGGTGGTGAGGTGTCACATGACCAGGTGGCGATGGAGATGTGTCCACAGGCTCATCGTTGTTTGCACTAGATGGCTTTCTATCATAATGTAGGTCCCATATTCCCCTGGGCATAACTTCCCGATCTGGACCATCATTTCCTCCTGACTCATGTAAAGGAGGAGACCCATGGTGAGTTGCCAAGGACAGTGATAATGGTGGTGGAGATGATGGCTTGTCTGACAGTGGAGAATTTGGCTGAGAGTGTGGAGGGTCTGATGTAATTGGTTTGTCCGATCCACTGTATCCTCCAAATCCCAGCAAACTGGCATATTTACCACCAGGTGGACTCAACCCAGTAGCACTGTTGCTGTTCACACTCTGGATCACTGAGATCTCATTCAACTGCAACAAGATCAATGGACTATAACAGAAAAAACAGGAATATTTACATACAAAACAGAAGACCACTGCAGGACAGATAATAATCAGATTACTGCAAACTGAAATGTACTGTGTTCTGTTTCTGGGTGGAATTAATGTATACAGACTGACTGTATTCACATAAAAATATCATCATCATCACCATAGTTGTTGTTATGATTATTTTTATATTTCTTATCACCTTTATACAGTGTACCTACAACTATATACTTGAAACAAACTATGTTTTTAGGGTATATATTGTTGCAGATGTTCTGAATTTACAATTTGTGCTACATATAATGTTATTTTGCATGTTAAATATGTTTTGTATTTTTACGTTAGTACTTTCCACAGTATGTGTGCAGTGTCCAATATGGCTGTTATTTGTATTTCCTTGATTTTATGCTTTCCCAGTGTATTACTCAGGTATTTTTGTAATGATTCTGAGATGGTTCTGGTGGCCCCTATTATTGGTATCACTTTTGCTTTTACATTCAACATGCACTGAATTTCTATTGTAAGGTATTTATATTTTAGAATATTCTCAGCATCCTTCATAATCAAGTTCCTGTCTCCTAAAATTGAATCATCCATGAGCATACAAGTTCCTTCTACACCATCATGGATTATATTGTCCAGTTTATTGCTAGGATGGTTCTGGCAGTCTGTACTTGTTGACTCCATAATATGATTTCCTTAACCTCAGGACCAGTTTCTACTAATTTTGGTACCTGCTCATACCAGTGTTCATTGTCTTTATTATTATTATTATTACTATTATTGTTTACAGTGTAAAATATGTCCATTAGTTAAATTGTGCTTATGGTGAGGTTACCTTCTGCTGCATGCCATTAAGGAACGGGGCTGGAAGATAAGGGTAGAAAAGATCTGGTCTCCGTTGCAGAAACTCTGAATCCTTGGGCGTCATGGGTATCGGTGGCAGATCGAGAGACATGCGCCGGCCGCGGCGAGAGGCCCCGTTGCTCCACATGTGAGTGCCCATGTGCACCTGGACATGAGCCAATGTTTGCCATATGGGTTTTTCACAGAATTTTTTTTTATTGTGATATCATTTGCATTACTTGCTTCAGAGACAAAATCAAACTATGTGAATGAGATGCTAGAGATTACATAACACATTTGGTTAGCTCATATATTTTACTAAAATGTGCTTAGAAACATTTACACAATTTACTGTGTAGCCTGAAACTTCAAATCAAAGATGTCTGCAACATACAACACCCAAAATGTTCATGTCTGAACTTTACAGCTGTATTATATATATTTATTAGTAAGCTCTGAAAAGCATTAGTAAAGCCAAAAGCAAGTGACTACGATGCTGGATCTAGCAGGAATTCATGCAGTACTGGAGTTTGTGTGTGTGTGCGTATTTGTACCCTGAACATCCATTACGTGGAATGGATGTCTTCTGCAGCAAATAAAGGGATTAGATTTAATGATGAATGATTACTTAGCTTTTCATTTTTGGATCCCCACAAGATAGTTATATTTGCAGTAATTCCAATGTATAGACCTATGTGAATTCAGTTTCATAAGTACAGTTAGCTGCACACTAAAACTTGCTACAGCTGCTCATAGAATTTTCTAGATACATTTTGACACTTATTTGCATTGTGTTTTGATTAATTAGAAAGTTTCAACTTTCATCAAATATATGTGAATATTATACAGTAGTAATACTGCCCAGGGTTTTTGGTGCCCTGCATAAGAAACAACAAAATCTTATGCTTGTCCAAAATCTTTGGTTGCATCTTTGCTTGCTAAATTTGAAAGTGTACTTTAAATTCTGAGACATAGAGTCAGTATTTGAAATGAACCAGCAGAAAGCATATGGTGTGTCGCAATACCTAACTGATTGAAGCGAGATTACCTTTGCTTTCTATGGAAAAGTGTAACTTTATATATTTCATTTCCTTATTCATATCAACTAATGCTATTAGCCACAGTAAAATACAATGTAAATCTAATCACACTTGTTGCTCAGGTTGATTGCTTTTATAATTATGTGAAAAGCAATGTTATATATACATATATGTATGATTGATTTTTAACAAGAAGTTCCAATAAGGACTTTTAATACTGACTTGGAAATAGCTAATTGGAAAACTGAGCAGCAGTTTGTTTATAGTCTCTAACACTGGTACAAAATTTTTCATGTTCTTAGGCTTCACAATACCAGGCCATATTCATGTAACAATTTTTGTCCTATTCCACCTGTCTCCAAGCCCAATAATATTAGAGCTCACATAAGGGCAAATTTTAAGAAAACTAGCAAATTTCTGTGTGTGGCCACTATTATTCAGGAACATAGTTACCTTAAGGTTGCCCTTAGTGGTGAATGCTTTTTGACAGATTGTACATCTGAAAGGCTTGTCCCCCGTATGGGTGCGCATGTGTATCTGCAGTGCCGATGAGGATGAGAAGTTCTTATTGCAAACATGGCACAAGTGCTTTGGCAAGCCTGCAAACACACACACAACACTCCTTCAGATCAAGCGTCTTGCATTCACTAATGTACAGTCATGTTAGAGCATTACATGCTCATTGCAGGTTCCTTTTCATGGGGAGTGTGCAGGAAGAAGAAGGTGGGAGATAAAGGAAAGCAAAGTAACTGAAGAGTTCCTGTATATGTACTTATATCCAGTAACATTCCAGGACTTTGAAGTTTTAATTAACAGACACTATAGTCATCTTGAAACACAGCATAGCAATGAGTGTGTAGAATCCAGAATAGTCTGGTGAGAAAGAAAATATAACTCTTTGGTCAGATTAATGCAAATTAATGTTTTAGTTTCTGGTTGAGGGGTAAAGCCTTCTTAAAACCTGTTGAATCTGGTGAAAAATTGATCCATATACTCCTATAAATGAAGAAGATAATTTTCCACCAAACTCTTTTTAAGGCAGCTGCAGCAATTATTCATTAGCAGGAAAATAAATAGTAGTTAGAAAAGTCACACACATTGAAATAGTTTGCATCATACCTGGTTGCCGTTTTGGGATGGGCAAGACAGCTTCTCCTTCAGGTGGTGACCTTTTCATTCCAAGGTCTGGCTTGAGTGGTGACTCCAAAGATGTTGTGCGTATTTCTTCAGTGTTGCTTCCTTCATCATTATTTGAGGTGCTGACTGGAAGGGGAGGTGGTTTGCTGCTCTCAAAGAGATGTGATGGCATGTCCCGGATCTTGTGTGTCAACATATGCTGCTTCATGTTGCCCTGCAGAAGAAAAACACCTGATGTAATTGTACAGGTAAAGTTAAAATGTTCTGCAACAGGGTAAAAGTAAATGCTCCCTGCTGCACTAAGTAATGAACAAAAGGAATTTAAATTAACTGATCAACTATCTTGATAAATGATAAAGTTAATTTATGTGGCACAGTAAAGAGTAATTCTGTCATACAAAAGAGATTTAATTGTAATTAAACAATTTAATAAGCAGTGAAGCACTTGACAGGTAACTGAGGTCTTTGAGGTTTAATGTGGCCTTTGTAAGTCTGTCTTCCGGAATATGAGTTTTGCTTTCCCAAAGAAGCCTGACCATTCACCATTTTCATTCTTTAGTTATATCACCTTGAAGATGTGTGAAGGACTAAACAGAAGGAAATAACAATGATGTACTGGTAGGACACAAAATTCAACAATTTGTGTCACAGAATTAACTTTCAGCATGCAACATCAGCAGTGTAAAGCACAACGTGATTCTCAGATGAAATTAAATATGTGTAATAAAGTGCACAGGTACTTGGAGAAATGAAAATTTAAGTTGGGTATTTTCTTACATGAAGCTATGAGAACCATCATTAGAAGCAAATTCAGTTATGGGACATACATGTACTATGTTTTCATCGCAAGTATCACATCCGAATATCTGTAGCTGTTTCAACACTTAGAACACATTAGCTGGTGGTATAGAATATAACACCCTGATGCTATACTATACTTGCCCCAGGAAAAAAGTTCTGGCTAAAGAACTGTGAAACATGTTTCCATTGTCCTCACAATATAGAAGAGTAACTAGTGCAACACTGGGTTCAAAATAATTAAACCTCAACATATAAATAACATTTTAATTATCACGTTTGTACTGTCAAAATACAACCATTACAATTATATTTATATCTTCATACAAGTGTTACATACTTCAGAGCCACAATCTTTGCAAAACTTGTACTTTTAATGTGCAAGCCTGATACTTAAAGTTGTATGGGATCAAACAGTACACCAGTATGCTATAATTGAAATAAAAAGCATCTTTAATTATTTTCTCCTAACGGTTTCAAGTCGCCCTCAGCAATCCAAACCCAGAAATTCTTGAAAGGTTGTGAGCAAACCAAAAAACACACTGGCCTGTAACATGAAACATGAAATCTCATGACAGTTCAGCAAAGCTGTCACAGTAACAGATGCTGATAATCTGCTGGAAAGCAATTATAGAGGGGGAGTGGACTCATTGACTGATGAGTGAATGCTAAACTAATTACTGTAACAGCCAACCCAGTCTCAAAGAATAAACACTATATTTTAATGAGGAACTGAATATGCTTTACACATTACATTGTGGATCTTAAAGTGTATATAGGATACAAGCACATGACTTTGTTGTGGTCTTGATAAATGTTTGATGACGAAACATCTGAGATTCAATAAATGTAATTATGACAATTTGTTGAGTCTAAATGGTGCATCCTATGAGTCAAAAGTGGAGAAATGTTTCAAAACACTCCTAATGCAATGAAGGAAGATACTTGATTTATACATTTAATGCCAACATTTAACTAAATTAAACTAAAACTCAGGCGTGTCTGTTAGAAAAAGGTGGTAATAGCTAAAGTGAATAAACAGTTAAGGAAAGAACAGAATTAAATTGTAAGATGAAGAATAAATGTATTTCAAAAACATATCCTCCCACACACAGATGGCTTTAGGGAGACATTCACCCATAATTTTTCACTGGGAGGGGCCTGACCATAAACACCTATGACATATATGATTTTAAAAACGTATAAAATTTTATCAAATATAACTGCAATATAACACTTCATCATTGTGCGTGCACGCCCGCACACAAAACTGCATGTTCTATGACTCAGTCACCTCATTTAAATAACTTTGGCTAGTCTTCTTGCTTTTCTTTTCAGTTCAGTTCAGACTTCTTAAGCACCTTATTTTAATTTAAAGAATTCCAGTGTACTGGTCATCAGCCGATTTCAGTGGCTGATTTAGGCTGAAGGGTAAATCACATAATACATTTCAAATCCTCATGCCTACAAAATCTGTTTTTTTTTTTTTGAGGGAGGGCTGCAGCCCTGTAGCTTTCACATGTGTATTCCCCCCCTTTCTTTTTCAAATAATTATGGAGATAATTACAGCACATCAAAATGGAACAATTTAATTGCAGACAGTTTTAAGTACTGGGTTGAACAGCACACATCATGTTTTGGTACAATTCATTATTATGTAAAATAAAAAATGATAACAAGGACAGCAGATTAATTTACTGTTGAAGGAATTACACTCATCCTCGCTTTTTGCAGGGATTGGGTTTCAAATACCTCCATGGAAAGTGAAAATCTGCAAATAAATGCCCCCCCACAAAAATAATTTAGTATTTTTTTTTTGTGTTTTTTCTTTGCTGAAACACTGCGATGGGAACTGCTCCCCCTACCCCTTTCCCCTTGGAATACCATGTGGTATGGTCTTGAAGACCTGTTGGATTTGTTGAACAATTTTGATAGTCTATCCACTGAGGGATCTGAGTAATGTATTTTTATTCTTGGGCTGAACTTGCCAATTTGCAGAGTTGTGAAGTACAAACAGTTGAGAAGTGTGGGATGACTGTACTTCATATTTTTGGTAGAAAATAGGACTTTCTACACAAGTAAATGGTATAAATATGTGTGCTTCCTGGGTCAATGGGTCAATGCAGGACACCAAAGAGACAATACTGCATATATTTTACTGTAGGTTGTCCATATTTCATATAACAAACACTTGAAATGGGGATTCTGTACAAGAAAGCAATTACAGGAAGTAAATAAAAGGTAATATTTTTCTTTTACTAGGGGGTACTGATAAGTCCTCAGCCCGACCTACTTCCCGATGTCGTATGACGGAATTAATAGTGTCGTTGGAAAGAGGAGTCTGTTCATGTGCCGAATTGCAAGTCTTTTCTTCTTACAGAGGCTGAAAGAAAGCACGTCAGGTGACGCGCGTAATTTCAACAACATGGAGACTCGAGCTGTCATCAAGTTTTTTTTTCCTCGCCGAAGGAAATTCACGCCATTCTGACAGAAACATTAGGGGAATATGCACAATCGTATGTCGCCATGAAAAACTGGGTGGCCCAGTTTAAACGTGGTGGTTTTTCCAACTGTGATGCGCCTCGTCCTGGACGACCCAAAACAGTAACCATCCCGGAGATTATTGATCAAATTCACGAGCTAATCTTGGAAGACCGCCAGATTTAGGCTAAATCAATAGCTGAACAACTGGGCATCTCACGTGAGCGGGTTGGGTCCATCATCCGTGAAGATTTGGACATGAGGAAGCTCTCCACGAAGTGGGTCCCGAAATGCCTGAAAGCGGATCAAACACGTCAACGGTGCCAGTCGTCTGAGCAACTTTTGGAATTTTTTCGACGCGATCCAAATTATTTCCTGTCTCGATTGGTGACCATGGACAAAACCTGGTTATATCACTATGACCCGGAGACAAAGCAACAATCTATGGAGTGGCGGCATAGCGGCTCAACCCGCCCCAAAAAATTCCGAGTGCAAAAATCCGCTGGAAAAGTTCTCGTTTCGATTTTTTTTGGGATCAAGACGGCATCCTCCTCATTTCTTATCTTCCAAAGGGCCAAACTATCAACGCGGAGTATTACTCATCTCTGCTGGTGCAATTGAAGGGCATTTTGAAGAAAAAACGCCGCGGGAAGGTCACTAAGGGGGTTTTGTTCTTGCACGACAATACCCCGGCTCGCCAGGCACTTGCAACCCAGAAAAAAAATGGCCCATCGGGGCTTCCAATGTCTTGATCACCCACCCTATTTTCCGGATCTGGCCCCATCGGACTACGACCTGTTCCCTGGACTGAAAAAACAATTGAAAGGTCGCCATTTTTCATCCGACACGGAGGTCATTGTTGCCGCGGAGACCTGGTTGGACAGACAACCTTCTGAATTTTTTTTGAGTGTCTTGCAAAAGTTGGAGCAACTGGCTAAGCAGTGTATTGGGCTTCGTGGGGAGTATGTTGAATAAATCCCGAGTTTGGTCGCTGTAGCTTGTTTCCTTCCCGGTCGGGCTAAGGACTTATCAGCACCCCCTCGTATTCCCATATTACAGTGACAGCAGCATTCGTACTTATGACCAATCGATTTAATTATGTTCCACTTTTCATGCACAGATCGATTTTTTAAATTATAAAAGGCCCTCATTTCTTGTGTTCATGGTACACTGCTCAGAACCGCCATTAATTTCAGATACTTTGTATGTGAATTCACTTCATTTAGTGTGAAACTGCTCATAAATGAGCAACCTCATCTTAGTGAGGAATTAAGAATGTGTAGCCTGTATTATAGTAGAATTCAAGCACCTGCTTCAGTTTTCAAAAGGGAAATATAGGAAATTCCCATTACAACATTCAGTCACACATTTGAGTACATAAAGTCTGGAAAAGGATGGTCTGGCCATGGGTTGTATTTTCACCATCATTGATGTCATGCAATAATTATTTCTTTGTTTAAGTGCCTGTTTGTTAAAGGATTTAAAAAATAACAAGAGGAAGAAATGCATATATATGGCCCTCATAATTATTCAGTCATTCAGAGTTGTGAATCTGCTAAATACTGAGCTCAAATTTTTGAGGAGCAAGGAAAGATGGAATGAAAAACTGAAGACAGAATCCTAGCAATGACTTTGAACTAGAAATTAAAATGCAAGTGTCCATGAAAAAGATCAAGATTGCAACAGAATAAGTGGTTAGCAAAGCAGCTATGCAGAAGGAAGAACATTAAAGGAAGAGTAGCTGTGAGGGGACAAAGACAGATGGAGAGGTTTGGTTGCTAAATGTACCAAACGTACAAGAAGAAGCTGAAGAAGAAGAGGAATTACTATAGTTAATTAGCATTTTATAAAGTTCATTAATCAGTTCAGAAACACAATTTCGTCCCATTTATTTTCAAAATCATATGATTTACTTTACCAGGATTATACAATATCTCTCCAGCATACAAAGGACAATTTATCTAGCCACTTACAAGCATACGCAGAAAATGAACAGAACTAACATTTTCTAGTTCAGGAACTTTTCTGCTCTTCTCCTGAATTTTCTGGTTACAGGCCTTGGATATTCAATTGAACACTATAGCTTTGCAGTTGATACAGTCCCCAGCATGAACACTGATGTCATGCCACTTAGTGCAGAAGTGTGAGGTGCTTGTGGAATTTTGTGTGTTTAACTGGATACTCTATTTGAGTCTAATCTGAAAACACATTTTAAGGATTTTAATCAATAATTCTTTTATAGTTTCAGATACATATGAAATACAGAAAGAAAGAAATAAAGTTTTTGAATACTGAATACTATTATGTGACTGGTGAAAATATTAATGCTGTACTAGGATTATTGTAATCATCTTTCCATAACATTCAAAGCTCCTGAGAATGGGTGTGGCTGTCAGGGCACATGTGAATGCACACGCACATGCATACACACACACACAAACACAAAACACAAATGCTAAAGTAAGTAAACAGAGTTTGGTAGCATTAGTACAGAAATATTCAGAACAGTTACAAAACTATGCATTGAAATAATACAATTAAGAAAAACTTTTTTTTTTTAAATCCTATACTTCATTACAGCCTTAAGCAGAAAACAATTTCTAAAATAATAAAGTATGTTGTCAGCTTCTCTTGAAGGATTCTGCTCCATGCAGTCAACTGGTATTGTGAAATGTTAAATTATCTTGCAAATGTTGGACATGTGTTATTCTATGCATACACAAATTTGATATTGTAAATGTTGCAGTGTTTTGGGTTGAGCAAAAAGAGACGTTTGAGAAGATAATGAAGACAAAAATATTAGAAATATACAGCATTACAGAACACTTATTTATAAATGAAGTTTGTTGCAGATGTCTTTTATTCATGCCCAGTATTGTGACAGAAATACTCTCATGACTTAACCTCCCATATTTATTTTTCTGCCACTCACACTCATGCAATATTCTATTCACTACAGCAGCAATGTACTCCTTATGCAAGACTATACTCAGAATATCACTGCTTAATATTAAATTATATTTCTTTTATTTAAATCTAATATTACAGGTTCCTCAGTTATCTCCTACATCATTCATGGTCAAGATCCACGCATATTTTCAAAACGTATTACACATTCATTACTTCATAAGCACTAACATCTAACAGAATGCAGAGAGAATAAAAGATGACAGCAGTTGGTCAGTATTGGATTTTTGTCAAGCAGGGGAAACAAAATTGTTATGAAGGATTTTAATGCCCTTAATGCCACTCACACTCATGTAATATTCTATTCACTACAGCAGCAATGTACTCTTCATGCAAGACTATACTCAGAATGTCTTTGCAGAAGATACAGTTCAGAGAAAGTTCGTTATGCTTGTTTGCCTCCACTAAAACCCTGTCAAGATCATACATTCATTTTCGAGCTGATGACAAAGATTTACTTCCAAATATTATTAAGTTTCATATTTTGTATCTGTTCAATGCACATCATAATTAGTCACATGCATGGTGCCATTTATGCTTCCTTCTCATACCACTGGCACTGAGAATATTGTCTCCTTGCAATGCAGTGGAGCAGACAGGCAGGAAGTGGCACATGGGACAATTTTGGTAGGCATGCATCTGAGAGTTAGAGATCATGTAAGACTTAACTTTCCAGTTTGTGACACACCACCATTAGCAAGTAGCTGACTTGTAATTGCTTTATGTTTCATACAGTCTGTAGCAAAACTGGCATGCAGATGTTTTATGTTTAATTTTCAGATGAAATGGGAAAAGTTTGTCATCAAAATGGATGGGACTTGAATGACATTTTCTACCAAATTAGACTTAAATATATGGGAATTCTTCTATTATTTGCTGTGAAGTATTAATGTTATGGAGTTTTGTCTATTGATACCATTATTGAGAATTACAAATTAAATTGCATTATTAACATTTGCCAGGAAGGTGTGGAGGTAATGTTAGAATAGCCATAGCCAGGATAATATATGATATACGTATGAATAAATATGAGACATGTTACTTGCGCAGGTGAGGTCTTTCTTGAAACAAACTGACAATTTTGTACACATTTGTACTTTGATGTAATTGACCTACCTGCAACATAACATTTATGTTGCAGGTAGGCAGGTCTTGTCATGTGATTGTTTTGTACAGAGAAATATCTTAAGTGAATTAATGGCCTTTTTCCAGTTCAATAAATCTCACTGTAATTTGGTCATTTGACAACGCAAAATTCAAACTTAATTTTTAGCAGAAATGGAAACTTAACTGAAAATGGCAATTGTTGCGGATCTCAGCATATTAAATTATGACATCAAGACAGTTCCTTAAAGATGTTTGCAAAATAATATTAGCTTCAAGTACAATAAAACAATATGGCCCAATTTATTATTCAGCAAATACCCAGTCCATGTGCTCTGTAAACAAGCTGTAGCTGCAGCGATTGCATCAACCAGGATCTAGATGGATGGATTTCCATATTGTCCACTTTTTAGCTACAATTTTGCACTGGAAAAGCCTAATATTAAATTATATTTCATTTATTTAAAGCTGATATTACAGGTTCCTCAAGTATCTCCTACATCATTTGTGGACAAGAACCATGCATATTTTCGAAACGTATTACACATTCACTACTACATAAGCACTAACATCTAACAGAATGCAGAGCGAATAGAAGATGACAGCAGTTGGTCAGTATTGGATTTTAGTCAAGCAGGGGAAACAAAATTGTTATAAAGGATTTTAATGCCCTATTTAAAATCAATATACTTTAATGTATGGATTTTGTATTACCTATGAATTGAACTAAACTTCCAGGCTACAGTTCATGGAAGACAAAGACCAGGAAGTTCATCAGTTATTTGTAACAGACACTTGTTAAACTTTATTTGTGCCTATCTGAATATCAGTTATAATAATATTATTCAGAATGTGTAACTTTTAAAATAATTTGTTTTGTGTTACTGGAATATATATTTAATTTAGAAATAAATACCATATTTTGATATTTAGCCCAACTAATTCAGTACTGCACCATATGCTCTCCTCTTCAAATAAAGTGGCAGTAGAGTTACAATGCAACAAGCAGAATGACACTGACTGGAGCCAGAAATTATGATGGAGAGACAGAGGAGGACCCTTACCAATAAGGGGGTCCAGTCAGCGGCGTATCCAGGGTTGCATAGCAGAGGGGGCAGCCATGCAGCATACTTCTTTCCGCATCCATTTTTCCTATGACCCTCATTTCTCTTTCTCTGTCTTTTAGGCTTGAGGGGAGTGACATTGGCTCCGTGGCCTCCACTATGGTCACCCTGCTGGATACGCCACTGACCCCAGTGGTCACAGATACAATCAGGATTTTGGTGGACATGGAGTGCATCTGTATTGCTCTGAAATTAATCCAAAATAACATTATGCAATTGCATTTCATGTCAAATCACATGCTACTATAAGGATTAAGAAGGAATTACATGGTACAAAAAATAATTTACAATGGTATGTAATGATGTATTTTACATTAACCTTGGGGGTCCTGTACATGAGTATGCACCTCTATATAACTTAACACATTTTCATTTAAAGGGTTTTTTGCATTTATTAAAAAAAAAGGGCAGAGACACTTAAGATAGAGTTTTTAGAGAAGGTTAAAAAGTTTAGAAAGTTATATAGACTTCATAAGAACTGAATTACAAGTATCCTCCTTCATCAAAAAAGGCACAATGAATGGGTGAACAATAAATGATACAAAATGTGTACTATAATATCTCAGGGAAAGAATAAATCAGTTACATGCAACAAACAACCAGATTTTCAAAGCATAAACAGGCAGAATAACCTGCTGCATGAAGTACAGAGGAAGAAGAATGAGGGGTGGAGGAAAAAGGAGGAGGAAGAGGAAGAACAGATGCTCTTTTCAGTCAGTAAAATGATAAGAATATACCAAGGAAATGTTATTATAAACAAGTTATGGACACACAAACTGGCGTAGGAAACACAGGTAATGATAATAATCCGGTTTGCAGCTAGTCAAGAAATTCTCCGCATTTCACGGAACCCGAAGGTTTATTACCGCACTCACAAGCATTCGCCACCTGTCTCTATCCTGGGCCAGCCCAATCCAATCCATATACCCACATCTCACCTCTTGGAGATCCATCCTAATATTATCCACCCATCTACGCCTAGGTCTCCCCAGTGGTTCCTTCCCTCCGGTTTCCCCACAAAGATCCTATACACCCCTCTCTCCTCACCCATACGCTCCACATGCCCAGCCCATCTCATTCTTCTCGATTTTATCACCCACACAATATTGGGTGAGGAGTACAAATCATTTAGCTCCTCGTTATGCAGTCTCCTCCATTCCCCCGTTACCTCGCCCCTCCTAGGTCCAAATATTCTCCTCAACACCATATTCTCAAACACCCT